>Ga0190363_1000379_pt1 | contig 25899 bp, 6 predicted proteins | sample 48721867_MG_FD_161272 | JGI IMG/M metagenome (GOLD analysis project Ga0190363, IMG submission 161272) | Hydrothermal vent microbial mat bacterial communities from Southern Trench, Guaymas Basin, Mexico - 4872-18-6-7_MG | ecosystem: Environmental > Aquatic > Marine > Hydrothermal vents > Microbial... | reverse complement strand
AGAGGAGGAAAAATACATAGAGAATCATATGAATACTGCTATTTGGAGGTATGAATATAAAGGTTCAAAGATAGTAAGAGCGATAAGAGATTATCCTGATATGGATTTTTACGATGTAAGAATTTATGATGATACTCAAAATATAGACAAAGTGGTAAGAATAGATAAAAAGACACAGGAAGTTATCTGTATTTTGGAAGATAGGATATATTTTAGTGAAGTGAAAAATTTAAGTAAGGAGGAGATTAAAGAACTTTTTGATCTTAATGAAGAATTAGCATCCTCCCTTTATGAATGGATACAGGAGATGAAGAAAGAAGGAAAGGCAGATGCAGGATTATTTGGTATATTTGAGCCTACTTCTTATACTCTTACTTTATATGATAAAAATAACAATCCTTCTATAACTATTAATACCTCCTCTCATTAATATCTTTTTCTATTTTCTACCTCCGGAAAGTAAAAAGTAAAGACAAGGAGTAACAAAAAGAGTAAAGATACAGGAGATAGATAATCCCCAGATAATAGTTGAGGCTAAAGGGCTCCATAAATTAGACGCTTCAGTTTTAAAAATAAGTAGAGGAAGAAAGGAAAGAACTGTAGTTGAGGTAGTCATAAGGATTGGTCTTAATCTGAAAGAAGAAGCCATCAGAATACTTTCTTTTAAAGAGAATGTTCTTTTTGATTTATTTATAGCATCAACAAGGATTATAGCATTATTTACTACAATTCCGGTAAGAAATATCAATCCAATCAAAACACCTATCCCTACAGGTTGTTTCTCTAAATAAAGAGCAGTCAGACTACCTACAAAAGCTAAAGGGACACTACTTAAGATAATGAAAGGTTGAAGGAGATTTTCAAAAAAGGAGGCTAAGACAAGATAAACAAGAATAATTGCTAAAAGAAGTGCCCATCTTAATTCTTTCTGATTACGTATCATCTTTTTATAATTTTCTCCAAAGTCCCAGGAATATCCTTCAGGGAATTTAATATTTTTTATATAACTTTCAATTTTTTCTGCCACTCTTCCTAAGGGAAGCTGTCCTCTATTTGCACTGACTTGAACCATTCTTTTTTTATTCTTTCTCCAGATCTGAGATGGTCCTATATCTATTTTAAATTTAGCTATTTGATAAAGATAAACTTTTGCTCCTCGAGGAGTAATGATAACTGTCCTTTCTATATCTTCAAATTTTTCTCTAAATTTTTTCTGTAGACGAGTAATTATCTCTATTTCTTTAGCGTATTGAGAGTATAAAGATAAAGGCAACTCTTTCTTTTTTCTTTCTCTTTTTACATTCACATAAGCTTCTTGAAGGGGACGAAATCTTGTGGGAATTAATCCTCTCAGTTTTCCATGCAGTTTGGTAGCTACCATTTGGGTATCTAATCCCAAAAGACGCATTTTTTCTTTATCCAAGATAATTTTCACTTCAGGAGCTCCCTCTTTCATTCTTAGTTTAATATCTGTTAATCCAGGAATATTTCTCATATAACCGGCCACTTCTTTAGCCAAGCCTTTTAAAATTTCATAGTCATAGCCATAAATTTCAATTAATATCTCTTTACTGGCAGTAGTTTGTGGTTCTTCATAATAGATGAAAGCAGGACTTAACTTATCTGTTTCTTTTCTTAAAAGAGAGATGAGCTCAGTAGTATCTAACTTCCTTTTCTCTAAAGGAGCCATTTCTACATAGATTCTTGCCGAATAAGGCTCTATGCGGGTAGTATATTGTTTTATTTCCCCCTGAGCTCTGTATTTTTCTAACAATTTTTCTACTCTTTTTACTATTTTGTCAGTGATATCTAATCGAGTTCCTGTGGGAAGTTCTATAAATATTGTAAATTTGTCCTGTGTAGGAATACCAATAAATTCTTTATCCAATTTTTGAAAGAGACCCACAGAGTAAAAAATTCCTATGATAACAAATACGACTACCAAATAACGAAAAGCCAATACTTTCTCCAGAAGTTTTCTATATTTTCCTCTGAAGTTATCCCAGAAAGAAGTTCTTTTTTCTTCTGAGAGAGAAGATTTTTCTTTTTTTAAGAATAAATAAGAAAGACAAGGCACTAAAGAAAGTGCAATAAGTACACTGCCGATAAGAGAATAAGTTATACTTAAGAAAAACCCACTGTAAAGTTTTTGTGTCTCTTTATTGACAAAAATAAAAGGCAGAAGGACAATTATCGTAGTAAGAAGAGAAGCTAAAATAGCAAAAGTTACTTCTTCTGCAGATTGTATAGTTTTTTCTTTAGATAAACCATATTCTTTTTCCTTTCTTCTTAAAATATTTTCTGAGACAACTATACTTGAGTCAAGAAGCATACCTGCCCCCAAACACAATCCTGCCAGAGTCATGCTGTTTAGGGAAATTTTGGAAAAATACATAAAGATAAAGGCAAAAAATATGGAGAAGGGAAGACTTAAAGAGATAATGGATATTATAGAAAATCTTCCCTGCAAGAAAAAGAAAAGCACAAGAATTGCTAAGATTCCTCCTACAAGGAGAGAATATTTTAGTTTTCTAATTGCTTTTTTTATAAACTCTCCCTGATTGAAAGAAACAATAACCTTTATATCTTTACCTAATTCCTTATTTAATTTTTGAGAAATTTTTTGAACATCCTGACATACTTTTAAAGTATTGCTGAGGCTTTTTTTAAAAATATATAAAGTTACTGCAGGTTTTATATTGAGACGAGCAAGCTCTCTTACTTCTAAATATCCTCTTTTTACAGTGGCGATATCTTTCAATCGGATAATACTGCCTTCTTCAGTTACGGCAACTCCTAAATTTCTTATTTCATCAAGATTAGAGAATTGCCCTATACATCTTATTAAATAATTTTTATTTTTTAACTGAATTTTCCCTCCTACCAAATTTATATTATTTTTTTCCAAGGTATTCAGTATCCATTCTAAAGGAAGCCCATATGAAAGCAGTCTGTTTTTATCTAATTCAATAAGTATTTTTTCTTCTCTTCCTCCCACAGTTTCTACTCGCGCTACCCCTTCCACTCTTAAGAATCTTTCTTTTACTACTTCGGCAATTTTTCTTAATTCTTCAGGAGTAAATTTTTCTGATAGAAAGGTTATACTTATTATGGGGAGTTCTCCGTAACTGTATTGAAAAATTATAGGACGTTCTGCTTCCTTAGGTAGTTTATCTCTAATTTTGGCTAATCTTTCTCTTACTTCTAAAAAAGCATAGTTCATATTGGCTTCAGGATAAAACTCTAAGACTACTGTGGATTCGGCTTCTTTGGAAATAGTTATGATGTTTTTTAAACGGGAAACATCACTTAAAGCATTCTCTAAAACTTTAGTTATTCTTTCTTCTACATCTGAGGAAGGCATGCCTCCTCTTACATAAGTAGTAATAGTGATTCTTCCCAGATTTATATTAGGCATAAGTTCTATGGGAAGGTTATGAAGAGAGATGATACCTAAGATAAAAATTCCAGCAAAGATCATACTGATACTGACAGGTCTATTTAAAGAAAATTTAGGAAGACTCATTTTTTTCTTTTAAATAATATTCTCTTCCCGGTCCTAAGGGGCCTTTAGCTTCAATTAATCCTAAATCGAGCAATTTCTTTAAATCTCTGGCTGCTGTGGATGTAGAGATACCAAAGGTCTTAACATATTGAGCACGTGTAATTTTTTTGTGTTCTTTTAAATAAGTTAAAAGTTCCTGCTGGCGAGAATTCAGCAAAGTTTTTCTTTCTTTCTTTTCTTGAGGAATTTTTCGGGTTTCGGGAAATATTTTTTTCTTCTCAGCAGGAATTTTGTCTTTTCTTAAAAAAGCAAAAATTTTCTCAAAGTAGTAGTAAATAATAGGCAAAACTACAGGAGTAAGAAAAGTGGAAGAAAGAAGTCCTCCAATAGTAACTATTCCCAGAGATTGCATAAGTTGAGCCTCACCAATCCCCAGACTGAGAGGAAGTAATCCTAAGATTGTAGTTAGAGAAGTCATAAGAATAGGACGGATTCTTCTTGCGCTTGCTATTTTTAAAACTTCTATAAGGTCTTTTATTCTTTTTTCTCTGCGTAAAAAATTTATATAGTCTACAAGAACTATCCCATTGTTAACTACAATTCCTCCCAGCATAATTAATCCTAAAAAACTGACAACATTGAGAGGAGTATGAGCAAGAAAAAGAATAAAGGAAACTCCAATTAAAGAAAGAGGCACAGTGATAAAGATAATAAAAGGTTGCCATAAGGATTCAAATTCTGAAGCAAGGAGCATAAAAACCAGGATTAAAGAGAGAAGAAGAGCAAATCTTAAAGAATTAAAAGATTCTGCCATTTTTTTTCCTTCTCCTGAGATGGAGATTTCATAACCTTTAGGCAGTTTTATTTTTTGTATTATTTTATTAACTTCCTCAATTACTTTACTTAATGGCTTCTTATAAATACTGGCACTAAGCAAAATGCACCTTTGAGCACTTTTTCTTTTTATTTCTATAGGACCTAATCCTTTTTTGATATTGGCTACTTCCATTAAAGGAACATTTATTTTTTTATCTTGAAAAACCCCATGAATTAACAATCTTTTCAGTTTCTCGATATCGTCTCTATCTTCTTTTCTTAGCCTTACTCTTATATCGTATTCTTCTCCTTTTTCTTTAAATTTTGTAGGAACCCTTCCTTTAATTGATGTCTCTAAGGTATCAGCAATTATCTGTGTATTGATGCTGTAAAGAAGAGCTTTATCTTTTAAGACTTCTGTTTTTATCTCTGGTCGAGAAGGAGGAATATCTAATTTCAGATTATATAAGAAAGGTAATTTTTTTAATTCTTCATAAAGAACCCTCCCAATCTCTTTAAGTTTTTCTATTTTTTCTCCTTTTATCTCCAAGATAAGAGGAGCCTCTTGAGCGAAGACTTCTTTAAGAAAACTTTCTTGAGCAAGAAAATTTAAAGTAATACCTTTATCCTTTAAGTATTTTAAATCTTCTCTTAAATCTTTAATTACCTTTTTTGTAGAAATTTCAGGCTTTAACTTTACAAAAATTTGAGCTTGATTTGGTCCCTGAGATTGAATTGCTTTTTCTTCAGGTTTTTCGGACGAGGAACCAATATTTACACTAATCTCTTTAACTTCTGGCATCTTAAGAATTTTTTCCTCTATTTCTCTGGTGATTTTATCTGTTTCTTTTAAAGGAGTTCCTGCAGGAGCATCCACCTTAATTGTGAAAGCATGATAATCAGCCTTAGGTAAAAATTCCTTATCTAAATTTATAAATATTTTCAGACTTATCAGAAAAAGAAGAAAGACAGAGATGAGAATAATGATTCTGTATTTAAAAAAGAAAGAAAAAGTTTTCTGCCAGAAATTTAAAGAGATTTCTTTCTTTTGTGAGGAAATTGTTTTTTTCATAAAGACTAAAGTAGGAAGAAGTGTGATTGCGGTTATTAAAGAAGCAAGTAAAGAGAAGATTACAGCAAAAGAGAGTTGTTTAAATAGTTGTCCGGCAATTCCTACAACAAATATCATTGGTAAAAATACGCAGATAGTAGTTAATGTTGAGCCTACGATTGCAGCTCCTACCTCTTTTGTTCCTTCAACTATTCTTTTTCTTAACTCAGGTAGAGGATTAACAAAGATAGATTCTAAAACAACAATAGCATTATCTACCATCATTCCCACTCCTAACGCTAAACCTCCTAAGGAGATAATATTCAAGCTCATTTTACTCAGATACATCAGGATAAATACCGTCAGAATGCATAAAGGAATAGAGATTATGATTGCTGTGGAAAACCATAAATTTCTTAAGAAAAATAAGATCACCAAAAACGCTAAAATACCACCGCTTAAAGCAGCATTTTTTACACTACTTAGAGCTTTTTTGATAAATTCTGCCTCATCATAAACTATTTTTACATTGACTCCTTGGGGTAATAATTTTTTTATTTTTTTTAATTTTTCTCTTATCTTTTTGGATAATTTTACTGTATTGGCTTGAGACTGTTTCCTTACAAGTAACGTTACACATTCTTTTCCCTGATAGCGAGAGATTGATTCCTTCTCTTTGGTGGTATCTTTTACCTTAGCTACATCTTTTAAAAAGACTAATCTTTCTGTTTCAGGAGTGGTAGTTTCTCTTTCTCCTTCTTTTTCTAAAAGCAATTGTCTTATTTCCGAGATAGGATATTCTGCTTTTATAGGAAGTTTTTCTATTTCTTTTACTGTTTTAAACTCTCCTATGGTTCTTAAAAGAAACTCAAAAAAGGCTTTTTCAATTCTTCCCGCAGGATAATTTAGGTTGGCGTTTTTTAGACTCTTATAGATATCTAAAATAGATAGAGAAGCAGCACGCAGACGAGCCTCATCTACTTCTACCAAAATTTCTCTTTTTGCTCCCCCCACAACTTCAATACAGCCTACTCCCTCAATCTTTTCTAATTCTTCTTTTAAAGTCTTCTCAGCTAATTTTCTTAATCGTAGAGGAGAAATATCACCAGTTAAATTTATTCTCATTGTAGGAGCCTGAAAAGGATTATATTTCATTACTAAAGGTTCTTTAGCTTCACGAGGAAGGGAAGCCTTTTTTAAATCTATTTTTTCTCTTACTTCTAAAGAAGCAAAATCCATATTTGTTCCCCAGTCAAATTCTACCATTACAATTGAGGTTCCTTCTTTAGAGATAGAGGAGATACTTTTTACTCGATTGATTGTTCCTACAACTTCTTCAATAGGTTTTGTAATCAGACTTTCAATCTCATAAGGAGAGGCACCTTCATAAGTAGTAAGAATGGTAATAACCGGATAGGTTAGGGGAGGAAAGAGTTCCTGAGGCAGAAAATACCATGAGATTACCCCTAAAAGAAGGATTCCTAAAAAAAACATCAAGGTGGTAATTGGCCTTCTTACACAGAAAGATGTTATTCTCATCTTTTTTAAAATTCACCTAAAATAACTAATTTATTAAGATTCAATTTTTTCTAAAATCTTTTCTAATTCGTAAATTTTTACCCCTTCCTCTTTAGTGCCTACTGCTAAAAATCCTCCTTTTCTATCAATATCTATACTGAAGACAGGAGACTTACTTACTTTAAATACACCTAAAAACTTCTTATTTATGTAATCAAAGATTCTTACCTTACCATCTTTGGAGGTAGTAAAAAGATATTTTTTGAAAAATTTTAAAGATGTAACCCAACTGCCGTGTGTCCAGCTAAATACAGGATTGGGGTTTATTTTGTTTTTCTTTTTTTCCCATAAAAATAATTGAGCATCCGCACCTGCTGAGGCTAAAAATTTATTATCCGGAGAAAATTCCACACATAAAGTTAAAAAAGTATGCTTGCTCAGTACAGCAGAAGGTTTTTTTCTTCCCAGAGGAAATATAGATATTTTTCTATTTCGTCCCGCAACTGCCAAAAGTTCATTATCTGGAGAAAAGGATATGTAATAAAGACCTCCTTGAGGTGATTTTATATTCATAAGTTCTTTATAATTTTCTGTATCATAAAAGGTGAGTCCGTATTCACCTAAGTGAGCAGCACATAATACTGTTCCATCAGGAGAAAATTTTGCATCAGCGATTGGTGTTTCTAATTCAAAAATTATATGGATTATTCTATCTTTTTTTATGTCATAGATTATTATTTTCCCGTCCCTTCCTCCGTAAGTAATAATATCTTTGGAGGGATGAAAGCTTACATAATAGATAGGTTTTTCTGAAACCTTTTCTTCCTTTACTTTTTTCCATTTTAAATTGTAAATTTCTATCTTTCCTAATTTTGTAGAAAAAGCAAGGTAATCTCCTGTTTTGGAGAAGGAAACTCTGTAAACAGTTGAATCTTGAGGAATAACTTTTAAAGGAGTAATAGAGAAGGATTTAGCCTTTTCTTCTTTTATAATTTCCTCTGTCTGCTTCTTCATTAAACCTACCTCAATTCCTCTTTTTTTAAGAAATCTTTGAGCTTCATTGTTTTTTGGTAGAGATGTTTCTATAAAAAAGAATAAAAGGAAAAACCATAGAAAGAGTTTTCTCATTCTTCACCTCCTTTGTATTCCTCAATACTGATTATCTTGACAGATGAAGCAGGAGAGAGAGCCTTTGTTGCTTGAAAAACAATTAATTCACCTTCCTTTACTCCACTTACTTGAGCATATTTTTCTCCTACATATTTTACTTCTATTCCTCTTATTTCAATCCTGCCTTTTACTCCCCCTTTTTCCAATTTTTCTTGGGTAATTTTTTCTTGGGGTTTTATAAATATCATGATATACTGTGGACCTGTTTTTAGAAGTGCTTCCTTAGGAACAATGTATGCATCTTTTAAATCAGCCAAAATAATATCTCCTCTTATAAACATTCCTGGTAAAAGCAATCCTTTTTTGTTGTCTATTTCTATTTTTAAAGTAAGAGTGCGGGAGATGCCTTTTATAGAAGGAAGGATATTTTTAACTATCCCAGAAAATTCTTCTTCAGGATACGCATCGGTTTTTATTTGTGCTTTTAGTCCCTTTTTAACTTTAGCAATATCTTTTTCTGTAATTCCTGCTTCTGCATAAACTTTATCTACTTTTAAAACAGTAAAAGCTTCATCTTGAGGAAAGGCGATTTCCCCTTTTTCTATCTTTTTCTCATCAATTACCCCATTAGAGGGACAGATAAGCTTTATTTTCTTTAAATCTTCCTGAGCCAATTGCCATTCACTTTCGGCAGCTTTCATTTTATATTTCTGTGCTTCCAATTTTAATCTTGCTTCTTCCAACTTATCTTTTAGAATTGCTCCTTTTTCATATAGCTTTTCTTTTAATTGATATTCTTTCTCCATAGAAAGATATGTATTTTTTTCAGCAATATATTTGTTTTTTGCATATTCTACTCTTAGAAGAAATTCGCTCTCATCTAATTCTGCCAAAATCTCACCCTTTTTTACTTTTTCACCCTCTTTTTTATACACCTTTTTCACTTTACCTTTTGTTTCAAATTTTAATTTTATCTTTTCAAATGGCTTGATAGTTCCTAAAATAGGAATAGTTTCTTTAAAATCTACTTTTTTTATTCGAAAAGCAATTACAGGAACAACTATTTCTTCAAGGGGTATTTTTTTCTTATTCTTTAGTTTTTTTATCTTTTCTACTCCTTTTTCCAAATCTTTCCTCTTCTCGAATTTTTCTTCTTTTCTAAATTTGTCTATAGCCTTTTCTTGGCAAAAACCTGCTAAATTATAAATGAGAAAAATTAAAAGCAACAATTTTAGAATTCTCATCTTTTCCTCCTGATTATTTACAATTTAATTATTAATTTTGCTTTAAATCCTGTTCCTTTATCTATAAGAACTATTCCCTGATACAACTTCAATTTTGCTCTGATGAGGAAAGTATAACTTTGAGCAAGTTTGATTTTATTATCAATAAGTTCGGAGAGATTTATTTCTCCTGCCTTGAAAAGTTCTTTATTTAACGCTAATTCCTGTTTTCTCAGTTTTACTTCCTTTTTATACATTTCTATTTCTCCTTTTCCTTCCAGATAAGTGGTATATCCTTCCTGTATCTCCCAGGCGATATCTTTTTTAATCTTTTCTAATTCATCATGAGCCTGACTTAGAGCTATTTTACTTTCCTTTACTTTTGAATAGTAATTAAGTCTATCTAAGAAAGTAGTCTTAAAAGAGAAACTATCTGTTTTAACTTTATTAGATACTTCAACAATTTCGGTAGGAATAGTTTTCTCATGAGTAAAAGATACTTCCTGGGAACTGCCTCCAAAAAGCCAGACAACTTTTGCTATAACATTCCAGGTAGTGGCAAGGTCTAAATCTTGCCATCCATAAGCCTCACCGGATTTCCCCCAGAAACTTTCCAGGAGTAACTTAGGTTTTTTTTCACTTTTTGCTATTTCCAATCCTAATTTTGTTGCCTCAATGCTTTTTTCCCATAAAGCAATTTCCGGCCTTTCTTTAAGGGCAATATTTATATAATCTTCTATTTTTTTATCTAAATCTATTTTTTCTTTAAGATGAACAAATTCTATTTTAGGAATTTCCTCACGGGGAGGAATTCCTAAAATCTTCTTAAGATGAGCAGAAGCCAGCAAATACCTGTTTTTCTGGGCTACTAATTCTGAAGATATTCTGTTTATGAGAGAGGAGATTTTAAGATATTCTATTTGTGTGATGAGATGTCCTTCTTTAAGAAGCTGAGCCAACTGGTAGTCTTTATCTGCTTCCTTTTTAAGTTTTTCCCAAAGATTCAAAATCTCTTTTTCTGCGCATACTTGATAATAAGCTCTTAAGATTTCAAAAAGTAAGTCATTTCTTTCCTTTTCATAGCTTTTTTCTGCCACTTCTAAATTTAATTTTTCTCTCCGATAATTGTCGCTTCTTTGGTGAGAATCATAAAGAATATGTTCCAATTTTACCCCATAACTCTTACTTCTATACTTATCTGTGATCGCCTCTCCTTTATCTTCTTTGTATTCTATGCTTAAATAAGGAAAAAGTTCTCTCAAACTTTCTTTTATCTTGAGACGAGCCAGTTTTATCTGTCCTTCTCTTATCTTTAAAGGTTTGGAGTTCTGGGCACCGATTTGATAAAGTTTAAGAAGATAATCTTTATTTTTTAATAAGGTATAAATACTACTTTCTTCGATCCTTCTCTTTTTTATCTTCTCTTTACTTTCTTTTGCTTTTTTTATTTCCTTTTTACTTTTGGTTTCAACCTTACTTTCGCCTTTCGTCTCTTTTTTGACCTCTTTCTTAAGAAGAGAATAGTCAAATTTTATAGGTAAATAGTTAAATTCTATGGGCAAGACAATATCTAATGAAGCTTTTTTAGAGTTAGGAAAAGGATAAGGTTGAGCTGCTTGGATACTCCATATGATAGCCTTATCTAAGGAAGTAATGCCTGAAGATTGCAAAATCTCTGCTTTTTTCACCTTCCCCTTTTTAGAGATAGTGAATTTTATCTTAACTGTGCCTTTATACCCCTGTTTTTTAACTTCTTCAGGCAAAACAAGAAAAAATTTGATTTTTCTTAATATAAGAGAAAGATATTCTTTTTCAATAAAAGTGTTGGGAGAGGAGGAGAGAGAAAAGGCAAGAATGCATAAGGATAAAAAAAGATGCCGCCCTTTTCTCAAAAACCGTCTCATGCTCTTTTTAAAGTATAACCTAATATATTTCTGATGTCAAGGAGGATTTTTGAAACTGTTTGATACGGTTTCATAATAGAAGATATGTCCCATTTTCTACTTTATTGTATTCTTGCTTCAATTATGGATAGCGAGGCTAATTTTTGGATTTGATATAGGTTTAGATATTAAAGAAATTTTTATAAATTTTGCCATTTTGATATAGTTTGATACGGTTGGATAGGAGGTTGTAATAGAAAAATTACTCTATTAAACCGTTTTAGAAACGATTTTCTTAGTATTTAAATTTAAATATTTAAATTTTAATATTCTATCTGATTTCGTTTCATCCCCTTGATTTTTTTTAAAAAAATATGGTATATATTTTTTAACCAGCATAAAAGCCACGGAAATGGTAAAAAAAAGATGCCAAATTTGTGGAAGGGAGTTTATTCCTGATAAATACCATCCCTATCAAAAAGTATGTTCTAACCCCTCTTGTCAGCATCAAAGACAGCTTTTAAATCAAAAGAGATGGAGAGAAAAGAATCCTGATTACTTTAAATATAAGGAAAAAAAGACTGCATGGGAGAGGCAACGTGCCCAATATCTTAAAATGTGGAGAGAGGCACATAAAGAATATTTTAAAAAATATCGTAAGAAGAAATCTTTTAAGGGAAAACAAAAGTTGGGTATTTCTTCTTGACAAACAATAGAAAAAATTATATATTTTAAAGCTCTATTTAAATTGCTTCTTTGAAAGATTAAAGTATATAATAAATCTTAAGAACGATAAAGCCAAACCCATCGTAAGGTGGGGGCGGAAAGCCACGGGTCCTGAAAAATAGAGAATAAGGATAGCCGGGTTGCCGAAACTTAAGGCAACCCGGTTTTTTTATTTATCTTTATGAGTAATTTTAGAGAAAAAGTATGGGTAAAACTCCTTTCCTGTTTTATTGTAGGTATTTTTTTATTTTCTGAGTTTACCTGGACAAAAAATTTAGATTTTGCCAGTTTAGTTCTTTCCAATACTATTTTTTATCGAAAAATTGTTTCTCAGAAAATAGAGAAATCCTCCTTCCTTGAGAGAATATTAGAAGAACGTCAGAAAAAAGAGAATTTGCTTAACCGTTTAAGATTACTTCTTCTTCCTGAAGCCTCAGCTAAGGAGATAGAGGGATTTTATTCTTCTTATTACGGAGTTAAGATAGAATCTACTAATCCTTATGTTTTTACTCCTTTAAAGATTCAAAATGATACGGTTAATAGATTTGATGATACGGTTACTAAAGTTGTAAAGATTGATACGGTTGGGGAAAAAATAACAGTATCTAAGAATCCTACCTCTTCTAAGCAATCTATTGAGAATCCTTCCTCTTTAATAACTCGTCTTGCCGGTTTTCTCAATGATTGCTGGAAATTACTCCTTTCAATGGTAGGTTTAAATGTGAGTAACTCTGAGACAGAAAGAGACGGAACCGTATCTTTTCCAACTCTTACTCAAAAGATGGAAGAGAAAGGATATAGATTGTTTGAGCCGAAAAATAAGGCTTCTTTTAATATAAATATAAAAGAAGGAGATATATTGGTTATAGATGAAGGAAAGAAGAATGAAGAAGGAAAACCTATTCTTCACGTTATTAAAGTAACAGAAGTAAACGAGAAAAAGATTAAATATGAAGATGAGAGAGGAGGGAAAATTCGTCCTCAGGAAATATCTATAGAGGAATTAAAACCAAAAATAAAATATATGTATTCCCAGGAAGCACGAAAAGGATGGAGTGAGATTTCGGCTGTTTCTTCAGATATCTTTATAGGAGGAGTTCCTTCAGATAAAATTCCCACTGGCACTGCTTATAAACCGCAAGAAATTGAGGGAAAGGATAGTGGGTTTTCTTTATCTTCACAGGGAATTCCTGAAGGAATTAAAGGCAGTGATGATACAGTTAGTGATACGGTTAGTGATACAGTTTTGGAAATAGAGAATTCAAATTTAGGAATAGATACAGATACTTCTTCAGATGATAAGGTTACATTAAATAATGGTGATACCGTTTCACTTTCTCCATCTCAAAAGAATACCCTGCAGGAAGGTAAACCTCTTTTTGTTGCAAAGGGTAGAGATGGAGAGTATAGAATTGCTTATACTATTGGAGAATTAGAGAGTGAGACCAATTTGGAAGAAGTATTTATGTTATCTTCAGACAAAGAAAGCATTCAGCTTCCTCAATCCTATGTAGATATGGTCAAAAATAATAAGAAGATTATGGTTATCCAAAGTAAAGGTGAGATTTCTGTAAAGCAAATAGAGAAAGAAGGAAAATCTATACAAAAAGATGATAAGGTAATAGTTATTGACAAGGAAGCTAATCTTATACTCTCAGGTGAGGCTTTTCAAAAGATTTTAGGAGCCGGAGAAAAAGAGAGTGCTATATTGGAGATTACCCTTGATAAAGAGAAGAAAACTATTTCTGCAAAAACTACATCAGATTTAAAGGGAGGAGAAGATAAGATTTTTGTATTTATAAGTAATCAAGGAGAAGATACTAATTTTGAGAAAAAGAATATAATAGAAGGACTTTTCCGTGTTGGGTCAGAAGGGTTAAGAGAGTCACTGCTTAAAACAGGACCTCCATCAAAGATAGCCGAAGCTCAAAGTTCAAATGGCGAGAATTCAGTTTCACAATCCTCCCAGGAAAAAATTGTAGTTTTTGCTCTTCAGCCTTCCTCAGAAGAGGAAAAAGTTAAGGTATCAATTAAAAGAGAGGGTAAAACTCTCCTTTTGTCTTTTTCTAAAGGAAAAACTACCCTTCATATTAATATCCTTAATTCAGAAAAAGAGAATTCTGTCGAGAAAGACTCTCTCAACAAAGAAAAAGAGGATGATACTGTTAGAGTATCTACGAATGATACGGTTATTGAAGCTATTGATTTAGGTTTATCTCTCTCTAATAATCTTAATAATTCTTCAGGCTCCTCAGAAGCAGTTATTACCTTAACTAAAGAGAATGGCAAGACCAAGGCTATAGTAGAGAATCTTGAAGAAAATCAAGTTTTAGATGTTGCTTTAATTCTTCTTAATAAGAATGATGTAGTAGAAGCAAAATTGAAAACTCAGGATGGTGGAGTTGCTCTTACTTTCATCCGAAAAGAGAATAAAGGAGAAATTGCAGAAGCGGTTGATAATAAAGATGCGTTAACAGTAGTCATAGATGGTAATAAGTGGAGTATATCCTCAGAAAAGGTTAACAAACCTTCCACGGCTTTATCCACAGCTTTATCAGCTTTAGCAAAGAATGCTACAGAGGTGAAAGTAGAATTGGCAGAAGGATTTCAAATCACTTTAAGAAAGGAAAGCGGCGATACAATAGTAATAGATGCTGGCAATATTAAAGATTTAGCTACTTTAATTAATTTAACATCTTTGGTAGTTAAAGAATCCTCTCAATTAGATAATTTCGCAAAAGAACAGAAAAGTGAGAGGATTATAGTAAATGGATATGGGTTAAATGTAACTGCAGTATTTAGCCCAGCAGAGAAAGGAGAAGAAGGTTTTTATATTTTTGTAAATAGTAAGAGCAAGAATCAGACAATTATTAATAGTGATAACAATAAAGATATAATTTCTTCAAATAGTGGAGAGGTTTATTATATTTCCTTAGCAAGTATTTCTGATATACAACCTTCAGATAATCTGTGGTGGGTATTTAAAGAGAAAGACATTACAAAGGCTTCCTGGTTTAGAGAGCCACCTACAGGAATTCCTAAAAATAATGCGTCTTTAATGCCCGTGGCTTTTCTTACTCTGACTTCTAAAAACTCTTCACAGGCTTCTATTTTTGGTAAATCAAAAGAATCTTCTGGAAAAGTGTCTGATAAAGTTGTTGATGTTCCTGCCTCAGCCACGGAGTTTAATATAGAAAGGTTAGTAAATAATATCCAGGAACAAAATTACTTAGTCTGGATAGTTAGAGGTCCTCCTTCTATAGAGTTTTTGGTTGGGTCTTTTTCTCCTGTATCCCGCCTTATTGATTCCATCATCAAAAATCCTTTCTCTATTTATAATTCTGCAGTTGATTTTGTTAAGAAAAATGTAGTTATTCCTGAAGATAAAAATCCAGTTATCCCTCAATTAAATAATTTAAAAGGACCTAATCCAACTAAAGCAGGTGAGGCTATGGGGATTGCAACTAATGATATTCCTCATGCTATTTATGATGCAATTTGTAATTTTGGTGATAGTGTAGGAAAAACTGCTTATTCTATTCTTTCTTCTTTATGGGACATCCTTTCCTCTTTATGGAGAGGAAAAGAAGAGAGCTCTTCATCTCAGCAAATTACACCTCAATTTGTAAACGAAATCCTCAATATAAATCCTCAAAAGATTGGCAGAATAGAAGAAGCTCCTGATATAATTACTTATCATGATAAAGAGACTGATTTGATTAGATATGAGGTGGATAAAAAGAGAGGGATGGCAACTGAATATGAAATTTTTACTACTAAAGAGGGAGAGAAAATAAATCTTCCTGTTGCTGATTACAATCTTAGAGAAAGGGAGGTTAATGGTAGAGTTTATAAAGTAGGAGAAAGAATAGGAGAATATAAATATTCTTCCGATAATGAGGAAGGAATTCCTGTTCTTGTTTATTCAAAGACCACCACCTTTTATCAGGCAGGAAAGTCTTTAGCCGATGATATTTTGGAGGAGTTAAGAAATGATAAGGTTGATCCTTCCATCATAGAAACAGTTAAAGAGGACTTAGCTCAAAGAGATTTTGATTCTGCTACAGAATTGGTAGTGACTCAAGAGAAGAATTATATAGTTGTAGGAGGACAAAGTTATCTTAAAGATGCAAAGATTACAATTGAAGGGAAGGATGCTGAAGGTAATCGGATACATCTTACGCAAAGTTATACGACTTTTAATTGGGATATAGAGAGGACAACGATAAGTGAATTAGCAAAGAGTAAAGGAGTGGATATCAGTAAATTTGAGAAGTTAAATCCTGAAGAAAAAATAGAGAGAGTTAATAGTTACAATTACAAACTGACTATGGAAAATTTAGATGGTTCAACTTTAATTTATGAAGGAAGTGTGAATAATGAATATAGAGACATTATTTCTTCAACAGAAATTTCTATAAAATTAGTTCCTGTAAAGACATCTGATACAGGAGAAATTACCCAGAGAGATTCTCAAGGAAATGAATATAAGTTTAGCTATACTGCTACAACAGAGCATTTTAAAGATGGTTATAAAACTGCAAAGGAAATTAAATCTATAGATGGCAAGAAACCTACAGATTATAAGGTTAGCAGCGAATATGTTGAAGCAGATTCGGAAGGGAAAGTCTCCTCATATTTATATCCTCTTACCGCTGAATATCTAAAAATAGTGGGAGCCGAAATTGCCAAAGGTGATATAGTTGTAACCACAAAAGTTGAAGGAATAGATTCAGAAGGAGTTAATGTTAACAAAACTGTTATTCAAATTCAGACTGATAGAGAAGAAGGAAAAGATTTGGATAATGATGGAGAGCCGGAATTGACAAGTTATACTTCAAAGATATTTGTTTTGAATGGGAAAAATGAGATAGTAGATTCTAAGACAGTTAAGAGAGAAAATATCAGATATAAATTAGTAGGAGGAAAAGCTCTAATAGCAGGTTATAAAGAGACGACAGTTCAATCTCAAGAAGTAGAGGCTATAGTTTATGAGAATAAAGAGGGAGAGAAGATATTTAAGATGAATTTAGAAGATACCGAGGTTTATATTGATAAAAAGAAGGATAGAGTTATATTTGTTGATTCTCAAGACAAAGTAAATGGTTTAATAGAGAATGGAGAAAAGATAACTGATGAGGATATCCTTTCTTCTTTAGATCTTGAAAATTTATTAAAAGAATATAAAGAGACAGGAAAGACTACTCTCACATTGGAGGAGACAATTCAATTAGATGTTTCCGCAATTAATTATAATGGAGAGGGAATCCCTATTTCTCAAAATACAGTAAGCTTAAAGACTATATTTGTTAAGAATCAGGACGATGAAGAATTATTCACTTTGACTACCCCTTCTGTAGAGATTAAGACTTCAGATATTACTCAGAATTTAAGAGGTCAAAGATGGGGTTATAAAGAAATTACTCAAGTTATGAATGAAGACTCAAGAGCTCCTCCAGAAGCAAAACTTGTTTATGGAATCTCTTATGATGTCTTAGACAGAGAAATCTCTTCCTCAACAGAAACCATCACCCCCCAAAATTATCAAACCATATCCCGCCAGATTAAAGGTTACGATTCTCTAAATAATCCTAAAGAGGTTACTTTTAAAATAAAAGATTTAAATTCTGATGTTGAATATACAAAAACACAAATTTTTGAAAATGGAAATCTAAAAAACGAAACAACAATTCAAAAAGTAGATAATAAGGAGATTTCCTCAACAAAGAATAATTTTCAAGAATTTTTTGGATTGGTTTTAGGTTATGAGGTAATAGATGAAGTTAATGGGAATTACTCTCAAAGAAGAGAGTTTATAATTTATAATAAAGAAGGTGTTAGTTTGGCTTCTGTTTCTCAAAAAGGAGATTATTTGACTATTCAGAAAGAAGGAAATTTAGTTATTTTAAAGAGAAAAGGAGATGATTGGCAGAAGTTAGCTGAGACAGAAAGACTCAGAATAGAGGAAGGAGAAGTTTTAGTTACAAGAAACTATGAGCAAAAAATTACTGAAGTTGTTGTTTTGGACAGCAACAATCAGTTTGTGGGTTCGGTAAGTTTTAATTCTATCCAGGCTGATAAAGAAAAAGAGATTGCAAGAAAGATTTTTGAGGCAACAAATGAAAGAAAAATTGTTGAATTTCCAGAAGAAACTCTTCCTCAAGAATTAATCATCCAGACTGTTCAGCCTATAGATATTAATAGTATAGCTCAACTTGAAGATATGGATAGTATATCCGATGTTTTGATAGTCAAAGACTACAATAGAGATACAATTTATGCCTCTGCGAAGACAGAGATAGAAGGTATAGGAGAGTCAAGAATAAGCATTCCTGTATCTTATAATGAAGAAAAAAATGTCTACAACTTCTTAATAGAAAAAGGAGTAGTTCTTCCAACTTCAACACAAGGTGTGTTAAAACATCAGGATGAGCAAAGAAATGTAAATGTAGAGGTAACATTTGAGGCGATATATGAGGGTGATTCTTTCAAATTAAAACCAGACTCTGAGTTTTGGGCTTTCTATAAGAAAGAAGGAATAGATTTTGGTATTAAAGTGGTGCCAAAAGATGGTTATTTTGTTCCTTATTTAAAAGATTCTCAACTATCTCCTCAAGAAGCTGCAGATAATCTTGCTGATGCATTTTATCTCTCCTTGCCAGATTATATTTCCTGGAAGATAACAGCACGTCTTCTTCCTGATGATGAACCCACTCAATTAGAAATGGTTGCTTCTCATCAGGATTCAAAAGTAAAAATTGCCCTTTCTCCAAATAAGGATTTATCTCTTAGTCAGATAGAGGCAGAGATTATAAATAAATTTGAAAAATTTTCTGCTTGCTCTTCCGAAGATGAAGTTATAAGTCGCTTTTCTTCTCTGGCTGATGAGAAATTTGCTCTTTCTTTATTAGAATTTCCTGGGTTTGATGAAGAAGGAATTGAGAGCAAAGTTGAAGTTCGTTATACTTCTAAAGAAGACTGGTATGCTATTAAGAAAACAGAAAAAGAAATAGAGCCAGATTTTGATAAAGGTATTCTTCCCGGAATAGAAATAACAACCAAACAGTGGAATAAAGAAGGCATAATAAAAGAGGAATCAGTAATTTATGAGGGAGAGATTATAGGAGAGCAAAGTGTAGAGGGAGGAAAGATAAGACTGGTAAGAATAAATTATCCAGAGAAAATTACATACGCAGTTTATTTTGATAATCAACTTAGGGAAACTTATTCTAATTCAGATAATACTCATATTCAGGTAGAGTTAATAAAAGGTGAAGAAGGCAAAGTAGAAGTGAGGTTGCGTGAGATAGAGTTGGAAGAAGGAGAATTTGTAAAAGATGGGATGATATGGAAAGAAAGTAGCCTCTCTTCTGCTCCTACGAATTGTCAAACTATTTCTTCTCCAAGTCCTGAGTATAAAGGTGAAGAAGATTTAGGAATGCCTTCTATTGAGTTAAAAACGCCTTATATTGAGTATAGAGATAAAGTAGATTCAAGAGTTATAAAAGAAGCAATTATAGAGATAAACATAGTAGAAGAAATAGTGGAAGGAAGAGTAGAAAGAAGAGCAGAACTTAAAGTTGTCTCTGTAAGAGGAGAAAACGGAAAGCAGAAATTTGTTCAAATAGGAGATACAGTATTCACTACTGAAGAAGATATTTACAAATACCCTGAATTTCATCATCAAGAAGGCTTACTACAGAGACTTTTTGGCTGGACAGGAGAAAACCTTTTAAGTGCTCCCTCAACCCCTGGTTATTTGTCTGTGGTAAAGGTCACTAATGGAAAAGATACAGCAGTAATCTTCAGACCATCTCAAGAAAGTGAAATAGAGGAGCAGATGCGCATCTTTAGGATTTTAAAGAGAGAAGACCCTGTAAAAGCAGCAATACTTGCTGATTTTCTTATAAAAAGTTCTTTCTGGATATTGCAGGATAAAAAATATTTGGAGGAGTTGGAAAGTTATAGAAATACTCCTGAGTATGAATTGGCAATCCAGACACGGGAGTATCAGATGCTGTATTCTTCAATGGAAAAAGCTGCCTCTGCTACCAAATTTAGAAAGACTATATTTTTTATTTATCCTCTCTGGCGTATTTCAAATGGGGAGGATAGCTGGCAAGATTGGGAAGATTTTGTAAATAGAATTCCTTTACCATCCGAAAAAGATTTTGATATAAATAGAATTTCTTTATCATCAGAAGAGTTAGGAATTGTTTATCATCCTCAGGAGCAAGGTTACACAGTTTTAGATGTAGGTTTTGATGTAATTACCGCTGTTGATTTAGTGATTTGCGGTATAAATGTTTTTAGTGGCCCTGCGGATGAGATTGCTACAACTGCAGCACTTCAGAGTGCTCGTCAAAGTGTAAAACAGGCTCTTCGTCCAAGCATAAGGACTTCTCTTCGCAGAGCCTTTTGGGGTCCTACCAAAGATGAATTAAGACTTATTGCGGAACATCAGGCACAACAGACAGCAAGGTTATCGGTAAAAGAGGGTATAAAACTTTCCTTAAGAAGACTTCCTGCTGAGACATTAATAGGAGGAGGTGTATATCTTGGAGTAGATGAGACTTCCTCTTACATTATAAATGGACGCCCACTTAGCTGGGATGAAGGAATTAAGTCTTTCAAAGAAGGAGCGTTGGTTGCTGCAGGATTAAGATTGGGAGTGACCGGAACTGCCTCAGCAATGAGAGCTTCTACTAAACTTTCATGGGTAGCAGATAAAGTTAATAAATTTTCTAACAAAGCAGCAAATTATCGTACTAAACCGTTCTTTTCCAGAGCGTTCGCAGGAAAGGTTTTTTATCAAATAGGAGAAAATACAGGAAAAAATATTATCAGGTTTGGTTTAGATTCGCCTTCTCTTATGCCTTTAAATTTAAAGACAATTACAGGATTTACTGCTGTAGGTCCTTTCTTCTTTGCTGCGGATGTGATTTGGGACACAATAAAAAATGGTGGTGAATTAAGCTGGTCAGGAAAGGAGGAAGGTGTAACTATATATGAAGCATTCGCTCTTCAGACCATAGGTTTTGCTAAGATGGGAGTATGGCTTCCTACTTTTATGGGAATTTTAGGTCTTCCTGCAAGTTTATCTCATAGTGAAAGAGTGCATTTATTTTCTGAACAGAGAGGAATTGCAGGGCTGGTATATTCTCTTGCAGGAAGGAGAGTTCCTTCTTATTTAAGACCAGGGGGATTTATTCATGACTATATAGATTCTCCTTTCTTTATTGCTTTTTTCCTGAGAGGGACAGGGGAGGCAGCAACCTCTTTTTATTATTTGATTCTGCCCGACACCTTCCTTAAGGATTTCAATAAGAATGGCGAAATTGATGATTGGGAAAGAAGAGTTACTGCTGAGTTATGGGGGCATGAAACAGCTTTCTTCCTCCTTATTCTTCTTCCTCATCCAGACCCTGTTGGAATGACAGAAGTCTATTTAAATAAAGCTTATAGAGAAAAGGTCAAAAATAAAAATGAAGTTATAAGGTATACTCCTCAGGGTTTTGGTGTATATTCTGCCAATCCCGGAGAAAAGATAGGAGATGTTATTCTTACTCCTCGCCAGCAAGAAGGTTTCTCTCCTGATAAAGAAATACCTGTAGATTATATTGTTATAAGAAATAAGGCTTCAGATAGAGTTAATAATGGAGATAATAATGGAAATAATAATCCCGTTGCAATTCTTATTCCTGCAGAAAAGGTTAATCCTTTATTTGTTGCTAATAATAATGGAGAAGGAGGAAATGGTGAGAAAGGGGGAATTTTTAAAGGATTGTTGAGAAGACGCGCTCCTCCAAAAAATAATGTAGAATCTAAGGTTTATGAACTCGAAGAAATTTCTCCCCAAGAGACACCCCCCTCCTTAAAATCTCGAGGCAAACTTTACAAAGTTAAGAACGGTAATGATAACAATCAATATTTATTCCTTTTACACGACAGTGGTAAAGTTGTGCCTTTTGGAATAAGAAATAATGGGAAAGGCGAAGTTGAGATTGGGGTAAGTGAAGAGCTGTTGGATTTTCAAGTTAATTATTATTGTGGATATAGAGATTTAAAGGAAGCAGATATTTCAAGGTTAGTTGGGGAAATTAGAGAGAATAAGGACAATCCAGGCAGAAGCTTAGCAGCAGAAGAATTATTATTGGCAAAATTAGAAGATTCCCAGCTTATTGATGCTTATTTTAAAGGAAAGATTGAGATAGAAAATGAAGAGATAAAAGTGGCTTCTTACTTAATTGAAAGAGAGATTTCTTCAAGAGTAAAGGATAAGGATTTTGCTCAAGAATTGATTAATAAAGCAGTAGAATATTTCGACAACAACTATAATAAGAAGGAAACAGGAGAAAAAGAAAAATGGGAGATTTTAGAAAAGGTAATGTGGGCTTTCAATAGAGTTAATCGTGAAGTTATCCCTCAGGAGAAATATGAGCAAGTAGTAAAAGAATATGAAGAGTTACTTAAGAAGAGTCTTGAAAATAATAATAGTCTTGAAAATGATAATTGGAAAGAGGGAGAAATATCTACGGCGATAGAGATAGCAAAGTTTTCGTTAGAAGGAGGAATTTTACTTTTACCTGAATTCTTCACGAAGCATAAAGAGGTAATAAAAAAATATGAAGAGTTGCTTCCTTCTCAAGAAAGAAAAGAATTAAGAGAGGCTTTAGAGAATGGGCATATAGTGAATGAGATAGTAGAAGGAGAGGAAGGAAAATTAAAAGTAGAATTTAAACCTTCTTCGAATTGTCCTCAGGAGTTAAAAGGTGCAATAAAGAGCTTGAATAATAATATAATTGGCAAAACGATAAATGAATACCTTCCTCGGTATAAAAAGCTTATAAGAGCATCTGGAGAGAAATTTGATGAAGGCCAAGCCAAACGTCAGATAAAAATAATTTTAGATTCTCTTCTTCATCCACGGTATGTTCCTCCTACAAAAGGAGAGCAAGGAAAATCTGCATTCATAATTCCTGTGATAAGAAATATTTTGCTAAAGATAGGTATTTCTTCTATAGCCTTAGGAGATAGACCCTCTGATGTGCGAAATCAATTCAACGCTCATTTGGAATTATTAGGTTTTAGTAAGGAAGAGATAGAAAATGCAGGAAGGGAATTGAATGAGCAGGGATGGTGTGTGGTTAAAAAAGGTGAAATAAGGATAGTTAGAATTGAATTGAAAGATGAAATGGAAGCTTTACCAGAATGGATTAAAAAAGTGATAGAGGTTATTCAAGAGCCTTCAATTATATATATTGACGCAAAGACAGCTGAGAGCATTAAGACGCATACTTATTTTGAAGAGAAAGGAGAATGGCATAATTTGTGGAGAGAGCTTACTACCAATAAATGGCTTATAGGTGATGAAGCTCAAGATATATCTAATACTCCTTCTTTAATTATAGGAATGGGAGGAGTTAATTTGGAAGAAAAAGGAAGGGTAGATTACTGGTTGAAAGATGTGGAGATAGCAGCAAAGGTAATCAAGTCTTGGTTTGAATCTTGGAAGAAAGAAAATGGTGGAGAAGGAGATTTTCAAAGTTTTTGTGAATATTTAGAAAGAGAAGGGTATTTAATAAGAAGTAAAGGTCCACATGGAGAGACAAGATGGAATCCTGAAAAAGGAAAATTAGATGAGTTGTTAAAAAGAGTGTATGAGGTAATAAAGGAGCAAAATAAAGAGATTAAAGATTTTGAAAGTTTTAAAAGAGAGTTGAGAGAATCTGCAAAATACGATGCTCTTTTATTTACTCTGGTAGGATTTGGTAAAGTTTTGGGTTGGAAAGAAAGAGAACAGTTTGTTTATAGAGAAGAGATAGGAAAGGTTGTTCCTGCCAGAGGAGGTCTCTCAGAGATGAAGATGCATTGGTCTCAGGAAAATATTGCTATCGCTGCAAGAATCTTAGGTGAGGCTAAGCATAAAGGAGAGTTTCCTGAAGAATTTACAAATAAAGATAGTTTAAGAAAAATTTTGGGAGAGATTGAGATAAGTCCATCTTCAATTAAAACAGATATTTTGGGAATAATTTCTGAGTATGGATTTGTAACTTTATTCAGTGCTACTCCCAATTTAAGTGAGCCCTTAGCTAAGTTATTAGGAATAAAATGCGATAATGAAAGAGAATATGTGCAAGGAGAGATAAATGAGTATTTAAAAAGAGCCACTATAGTAAAAGGAGATAGTTTTGAGAAGATTTTTGAAGGAAGATTTTCTAATATTGGAGAAAATAAAATTGTGTTTTTGCCTAAGGGAGTAATTTTTGATAGATTTTTAAGAACAATTGAGGAGGCTAAGAGAAAGGGAGATATTTCTCATAGAGTTATAAGGATAGATAGCGAGAAAGCAATAAATAATGAGGGAGAGTATTGGGAGTATAAAAATGAAAATGGAGAGTGGAAGTGGAGTAAGGTGGAAAATTTTAAGGAATTGAAGAAAAATGAAAATGAAAAAATTCTTTTGATTTTTGATAAACCTTCCTTAACAGGAAAAAATATCGGGAAACTGAAAAACGCCTGCTTTATCACTGTAGAAAATCCAAAAGAGCGACCTTCTGAAACACCCTTTTATCAGACTATACGAAGAAATCGTGTAAGAGAAGGAGAAATGAAAAAGGAAGGTGTAAGAGAAGAGTTGTGGATAATTGAAGAAGGGCATAATGTAGAAAAATTAAATGGAGAGGAAAGAGTTAGATTCATAGAAGAATTTAAAGATGTTTTAAGGAAAAATGAAGATATTGCTAAGGCAGATGCAGAGTTTAAGAGTATAAGTGAGCTGATTAATCAGGGTTTTGTGAATGTATTTGAGGGAGCAAGAGGTTTAGCATTAGGAGAGGAAGATATTAAAATTATAAATAAGATACAGCAAGAATATGATAGTAAAATCAAAATGGATAAAGACCTCTTTAAACTTTATAAAGCAGACGACCTTTTAAGAGGAATGGAAAAAGCTTATCATACTTCCAAACAAGCCTTCTTGGAGGCTTTAGAAAAGTATAGAAACGAAGTGAAAAATGACCGGCAAAGAGAATATTTAGAAAAGATTGAGGAATATCTGAAAGGTAAAAAAGGATTTGATTTTACTAAACACGATAAGGAATTTACAGGAAAATTCTCTCGGGATATAGGATTTTCTCAGGTAGATATCCGAGGAATAATAAGAGTAATTGAGCTTATGTATACAAGAAAGGAATTAGAAGGGGAAAATAAGAAGCTTTCTGTCAGTTCTTCTCCTGAAGCGCCTTTAGAGACAGCAGCACAAATTATAAGAGAAGAGACTACGATAGCATCAAAAGAGATGGTAGGAAAGCTTGCAGAAAGAGGTTGGTCTCAGGATATAGCCAGAGGAACCGCAAAAGAATTTCTTAAAGCTATGAAAGAGACGGGATTAATAAAACCAAAATGGTATGGGTATCTTCCTGCTTTTGGGGCTTGTTTTGGAGGAGGAATAAAGAGTTTGTTTAATAAAAACAAAGAAGATGAAGAAAAGAGAGGGTTTAAAGATGAGGCTGCTATATCTTGGTATTTAACTCTTTTTGCCAATGCACAGCTTACTGAAGAAGGAGAGAAATTTTTAAGGGTTTTAAAAGATGAAGAAGGTTTAGATAAAGCTTTATTCACTGCTTATAAAGAGTTAGATGATGATTATGCAATTCTTTTGTATTTAGCTTTAGATAGAAATAGCCCTGAATTATCAAAGTTTTTGAGCTTATTGGATATAATTAATACATTCAAGAAAGTAGATAAAGATTTCTGGGAGAAGTATAATCCTGAAAATTCCTTACTGAAAGAGTATGGTAGTTTTGAAAACTTCTTACTGAAGGAGATAGAGGATAGATTAGCAAATAAAATAGGTAAGTATTCTTATGATAATGACGAACTAAAACTTTTTGGCAGAAATGTAAATACAAAACTTTTAGAAGATATAACTGCAGAAGATGTTGCTGGTGATATTTTAACGATTTGTATAGAGAAGTTAGGAAATAAAGAGGCAATCAGATTTTTATATGAATTTATCCAGTTTGCAGAGTATGTTGAGGATTTAGGAGTATATAAAGAGATAGA
>Ga0190363_1000378_pt1 | contig 25904 bp, 32 predicted proteins | sample 48721867_MG_FD_161272 | JGI IMG/M metagenome (GOLD analysis project Ga0190363, IMG submission 161272) | Hydrothermal vent microbial mat bacterial communities from Southern Trench, Guaymas Basin, Mexico - 4872-18-6-7_MG | ecosystem: Environmental > Aquatic > Marine > Hydrothermal vents >... | reverse complement strand
AGGAGAAATACTAGAACCATTCGCATTCCCACACCTAGTAGCAGGATGGATGAGAGGAAGTCACCACGGCCCATTAATGCCAGTACCACAAAAGTACGCTAAATGTACAAGATTTGATGGGCCACCAAGAGTAATAGCATTAGGGTTCCAGGTAAAGAACGGTAGACTCATAGGACCTGCAGACTTATTTGATGACCCAGCATTCGATGAAACAAGAAGATTAGCACAACAAATAGCTGAATACATGAGACGTCATGGACCCTTCATGCCACATAGATTAGGGCCAGAAGAAATGGAGTACACGACACTACCACAAGTACTAGAGAAATTAAAGAACAGATTCTACGAAGCAAGAGAATACGAAGTTAAAGTGAAACATACTGCAATGCTATCAGGAGAAGAAGCACACGAGTAACTAGGATAACATGATAAATAATATCCTTCCCTTAATACATGTTCTTTTTAAATACCTTCATATACTTTTCATGGAGGCTGAGTTATTATGGAGAAACCCATTATAGCTATAAATTATAAAGCCTATCCACAAGCTTTTGGTAGAAGAGCCTTAGAGATAGCTAAATATGCTGAGAAAGTAGCCAAAGAGACGAGTGTAATAATAATCGTAGCTCCACCATTTACAGAACTATACAGAATATCACAAGAAGTAGAAATACCTGTTTACGCGCAACACGTAGATCCCTATGATCCAGGAGCACATACAGGCTATATACCATTAGAAGCATTAAAAGAAGTTGGAGTAGAAGGAACCATTATAAACCATAGTGAACATCAAATAAAGTTAGCTGATATTCATAAAATAACATCGAAAGCAAAGAAACTAGGTATTAAGACTCTGGTTTGCGGCGATGTCCCAGAAGTAGGTGCTGCAACCGCCGTACTAGAACCAGATATGATTGCAGTAGAACCACCAGAACTTATAGGAACAGGAATACCAGTCTCTAAAGCAAAACCTGAAGTTGTTACACGATCAGTAGAATTAATAAGAAAAGTCAATCCTAACGTGAAGATACTAACAGGAGCAGGTATAACAACAGGTGAAGACGTAGCAGCAGCAATAAAGCTAGGAACCATAGGAGTTCTAGTGGCATCAGCCGTAATGAAAGCCAAAGACCCATACAAAGTAATAAAAGATATGGCGGAGAAAGCGCTTAAAGCACTAGAAGAAAAACAATAGACACCTTATACCAACGCATTTATTAACTTTTATTAATCAATATTTTTGTTCAAAGATGCTATGGATACTATTGTAAACAAACATAGTTAAACTCCAGAAGCAACATTCTACAACAGGGCCCGTAGCCTAGCCAGGATAAGGCGCCGGCCTTCGGAGCCGGAGATCCCGGGTTCAAATCCCGGCGGGCCCGCCACATTATAATTAAGTTTCACAAAATACGCAATTTTATCAATTATTTTATTGACTCGACAATTCACCAAACTATGCATTGCTTATCCCTATAGCTTACATTCTATTCTTCGCAGATACCTATACATGTTGATGAGTCAATTAACAACGAAGATTTCGGTTTGACTCATGATCATGAAACTATTAAAATAAAGTTTAAACACTCAGTGAACTACTCTGTTAATGCTGGGCCGGTAGCTCAGCCTGGAAGAGCGCTCGGTTCGCACCCGAGAGGTCCCGGGTTCAAATCCCGGCCGGTCCACCAAACCCTTTTCATTCACGTGTTTGATGTAGAATTCTGCAATCTTTTCAAGTGGTCCTACGTAAATGGTTGTTACCTTGCCCGTGTTAACATCTCTACTCTGTAGATAAACATAGTAGTGTCCCTTAACCCGTTTAACTACATATTTAAGCGGTATAATACCACCCATATAGTTCTCGTTGACAGATTTATTTGTAGTTAACTGATGAGCCAAGTTAACTACCCGTTACCCGATCTACATACAAAACACGAACAAGAACACAAAAACACTAAGTCACCCAGAAAATGTAGTTAACCCATTTACATCTCCTCAACACTGTTGGAAATTTGCTACACCATATTTATATAGCATATCCTCAACTAGGTTCTTAACTGGTATTTTAGGTGAGATCTCTGAAAACAAATCTTCTAGCACTATTTATTGGTATGTTGGTTGTAGGACTTATTGTTGGAAGCGGAATAGGCGCACAATTTTTTCCACAACAGATAACTACAACGGAGACTGTGTATCCTACGACAATACCCCTTGAAACCGTCCATGAAACTTCTACGATAACTAAAACCTATGTAACTACTGTTAAAGAGACGGAAACATTAACAACAACAATAACGAAAGAACTATACAACACTATTACAAGCATGTCTACGGTAACCACAACAGTAACCACGGTATCGCCAACAACCCTTACAAAAACTCTTATAGCGACAAATACCCTTACGACTACTGAAACATTCACCAAAACTAAAACGCTTACAAATACTGTTACTACAACCGTGACAGCAACAGAAACATTTATTCCGTACCTGGAGAAGGGAAGGTGGAATACGATAGCAGTATTTAAAGGATCAACTGATAAGACAACCGAGCTTTTCTATATTCCAAGCGACGTATGGCGTATAAACTGGAGTTACACAGGGGAAGAATATCATAGTTTTGGCTTCTACGTATACCCTAAAGGGGAAGAGTTCTACATTGAGAGCCTTATCTTATTTGAGGATGAAGCAGGTAGCAAGTCTGATACAACATACATATATGAAGGACCAGGATACTATTACATCAAGGCATTGTGTACGAATATCCGTGAATGGACAATAATTGTTGAAGCTTTTGTACCAGAAGAGTAAATAGTCCTCTACTATTTTTTCTGTCATAGCTGTCAGTTCTGGCAGTGTTTTTATTCTTGACAACAGTAACAGTTCTTGGGGACTGGTTTGGACAGAAAGGTCTCCGTTAAGGTTGTTACTAAGAAGAGTCGAGGTATTGAAAGCTACACTGTTACACTTCCTAAAGACTTTGCCCGTGAACTCGATATCAAAGGCGGCGATATACTCTTCGTAGTCATAGCTGAAGTTGAAGTTGACGGCATTAAACGTAAGGGTATCTTCTATTACAAACCCTAAGGTAGTGTTTTTGTATTCCCTTGTCTTATTGTTTTATGGGGTTGGGGAGCGGGCATTTTCATCACTTTTTGATTATTCTTCTTGGTCTTCCTCTATTCTTGTAATTGCTTCTTCTATTAACGACTCGTACTTGGACTTGGGTAGCTTTAGTGGTAGGAACTCTACCCTTACTCTTTCTCTGATACTCTTCCAAGACTCTTTAGGTGGCCAGGGAAGATGTAGTTTCACGATATTCTTCATAAACTCCAAATGGTCTGGATAATCACTAGGTTTCTCAATAAGATGCTTCATTTCCTTGTCTATGTCATCCCATTTCCTCAACCACTCATTGAGATAAGCTTTCAAACCACTAGGATCTTCAATGATATACCCTATTCTTGTCCTGATAGCACCATAGTCCTTGAGCAAACCGTAGAATTCGAAGCGTAGTTGTTTTATTCTATTGTATATTTCCTTAGGTCCTATCCAGTATTTCTCTATTCTTCCATTTCTTCTACGTTCAACAAGGAATAGCGATTCTTCACAAGGCATAGTATAATCTATTAAATATACTGTTATCTTTGGCTCACTACGTACAGGACTAAGCCATTTTAGAAGACTAGCAACTCTAACCATTATTATCACCATCTTCGATTGTCTCTAATGTTACTTGAACAACCTTCCTATGTAGTATCTCCCCTATATCCTTAGGCACCGTAATCATGTACACTTTACCCATCTTCGCAACCTTCTTGACAAAAGAGTAGCGTTTTCCTAATTGCCTTACTTGACTCACTCCTCACACCTGCTAACTTTTTTCTAGCATATACGTATTCTTTCCAAGTATATAACTTTTTTCCTACTAGCTATGTAAAACTTAATATAAAATTTATATGTCACCTTCTACATATAAAGTAGAAGGTGCTAGAATGTCTGGTAAAGATGCCAAAAGAAAGTACATATCATCATCCGAGAAAGCTGAGTACATATTAAAGAAGATACTCAATGAAGGACCCCTATCTGTAGCGGATCTAACAGAATATTTCATTAGAGAGTACAACATGAGAGCCTCAACAGCTAGAAGTTCAGCTTCAAATATAGTTAACACTTTAATAGACCTTGATGTACTGGAGTATATTGGAACAGATAAACGTGGATCAAAACGTGTAGACATAACTCCGTTTGGGATACAAGTATTAACATTCATGTTCTCATTCCCAGGAAAAACAAGGATTTTATCGGCAAATGATGTAATTAATGCACTTAAAAGAAAGAATAGAGAAGATTTGATACCCTTAATAAAACTATTCCTAACCGTGGAAAACATCAAACATAAACAAAGATTTGAAGAGGAGTTAGAGGAATTTGAGGAAGAATATACAGACATTCTTGACTTCTTAGAATTTGGATCTGAATTAGAGGATAGACTTGGAACAAGAATTAGTGATTGGAGTGATCTTGAAGAAAGCCTAATTAACACATTGTCTGAAACTATAAGAGAACTATTCTTAGAGAAGAAAGGCAGATTATATGATTTAATAGAGTTTACTAAAAATCTAAATGAAGAAGAGAGGCGAGCATTAATCAAAGTATTATTTGTGATGAGAGAATCCATTGAGGAAGAGATAATGAAATTGGAAAAGATAAAGAAGATGTTAGAAGAATTTCTTAGTAAACAAACAGGTTACGTAAAAGGCTAAATGTGTCCATGTATTCGTTTTTCTCTAACAACGATAAGTTTTGGGCAAGACAATTATACCGCATACACGTCTACCATTGCTAATGGTTTTTGTATAGAGTCCTTAAAGTTAACTATAACGAGATATACCTCATAACCTAATTTTTTCAGATCATTAAGTGTTTCTTTTTGACTTTCCGTTACTTCGTATTCTCCTTTACTTCTTGTTGACTTCACTTCCATAAATACTATCTTGAGATCCCTAGAGTAAGGACACTTACTACCATGTTCTGCATAGAACTTACATGCTCTACATACTGTGTTCTCCTCAATTATTCTCTCAAAATGCGGACAACATATTACTATGATGTCAATTGTGGGTACATACCTTAGTTTTCTAATTATATCTTCCAACTTCTCCTCAATTGGTGGTTCCCCTTCCCCTCGTACACCTCCTGCTGCTCCTACTTTTACATCGTAATCACGTGCCTGCTCAAGAACACATTCCTTTAATGTAGCAACATGTCTCGTTACAATCCTTATACTACCATATCGCCACCAACTCTTTTCTAGAGCCTGCCACTCATTAAGAGTAGCGTTTCCTATTGGTGCTCCACTTAAGTTTACGAAGACAAAAACCTTGTTTTCGCTAACCTTCTTCATTCGGGCAATAAACTTTTTAGCATATCGTCCTGCAACGAGAATTCCTAAGTAACCTATCAAAGTATTTAGATGTCCGCTTAGATAATCATCGAATCCTACTAACTGCCTATCTAGAAGCTCCATGAACGAGTCTCCTCTATGCTAATTACTTCTCAATAATGCTTTAAACATGTTAGCACTATAACTAGCACTATTAGCATTAATTCGGCTTCTATAATGAAAATTAGTTGGTCTTAGTGGAAGACACTAGTTACGTGACACTGAGGTATATTTACGACCTCATAACCATAAAAATTGTTCTACTGTTTGTTTTATTTTCTTGTAGTCTTGGTCTAGTATGGGGATCCAGTCTGTGTATTGTTTTCCGCCTATGGTTATTATTCTTCCTTGGAAGGCTTCTATGTTTTCTGAGTCTAGACCTATTTGCTTGGCTTTTTGTCGCCACCATTTTCTAAGGTATTTCAGGTTTAGACCACATTTCTTGAATGCTTTCTCTATCGTATCTTCATGCGGAATCATGATACCTTGTAGTTTTAGGATTTGTAGCCATACTTGTTTTGGCATGTATACTACGTACTCGTTTTTAGAACCCCTTTGCAGCTCTCCTGGTAAATGTATTCTTACGGCCTCATAGGGTAGTTCTACTACCCTGAGCCTATCAGCGTTTCCTAGGATGTATCTTGCCTCTACTCCTCTACAACCTGTACTAACTAGTACAGGAATACACTGGGCCTTTAGCTGCTAAGCATTTACCAAGTTCTAGAACCTTGGTGTCAGGTGGTACATAGGTATCCGCTTTAGATTTCTTAGCCTTTGGCATGGCCTTCTGTAGCCTGTATACTAGCTCCTCGTAGCCCTCGAGTTTACGTTCCACGAATGTAAAGAGTCTTGACAAGGCTTCCCTTGACACTTTAGTGTAACCCATTAGTTCAAAGGCCTTTATCACATCAGCTTTACTACTAAATGTGAAGCTTGTTAACTTCGGCAGATAATACATGTACTTACGTATGGTAGACTCAGAGGTATGCTCTTCCTCACGAAGCCACCTTGTAAACTCTTCCAAGAGTTCTTCGGTGATGGTTAACTTGAGTCCAGGCATGGTCTGATTATCCATGTTAACCCTGTCTTCAGACCTCCTTGCTGTAGTTAACTTACCACTACTAATAGAATAATGTTTGTTTACACTAGAGTTGACAGGGCTGAAGAGCGACTGGGTTCGCATCCGAGAGGTCCCGGGTTCAAATCCCGGCCGGTCCACCAAACTTTTCCATATATATTTAATTTTATTAATTAAAACATTATGTTACTTTACTTCAATTATTTTCACGTATACTATTTTATCGTTAAACCATATTAATAGCTCGTATAGTCCTTGCCCGAGTTGGCTCTTTATTTTGTTCATGGATACCTCTATTATTGTTCCATTACTTGTTACTTCCCACTTATCGGCTTCTACATATGGTATGTTAATATATCTCCATCCAGGCTTTGCTATACCGAATATCGGGGATGGGGCATCCTTATAGAACAGTACTTGTATATACTCGTCTTCTGTAACATTAACCCATATAGCTAGCTTATCATCTATACTAGCCATAGCTTGTGGTACTGGATAATCTATAGGTGTAAGAAAGTAAATTACCATCACAGGTCTTTCCTTCTCAACAGTGATCATATCTCCGAAGACATTGTATACGTAATCTTCTACCACGTCTGTATCGTTTTCAACGTAGACACTTACACAACCTGTGTAATATTCATTAAGCCATCCTTGTATATGATCCCAGAAGCTAATTATACTTTGATTTATCCGCCAAGCAGTCCACTCTGGAGCCTTACTACTATACCAATCTATTGGTCTCCAAATAAGATAGTAGTTAACTGATGTGTGGATGGGTGGATATTCTTGAGGCATATAAGATGCTATATACTCTGCTATTTCGTTTAAATACAAGGGACAATTCCTTGTATTATAGCCTTTTTCTTGTAAAAGCTTAGTAATTGAACCTCGTATAGCTTCTAGATGTTTACTTGTTATTGGCGGTGGATAAGTATAGCTGAAGTTCGAAGCATCTATGAATTTTTCCTCCACACTTATTTCATCGCTTGTTATGCTAATATAGTACAATGTTATATTAGATATCGTGGAATTGTGTTCGCGTTCATTTCCGTAATAGTCTATTTCAAGCTCCATGGGATAAGGGTCTTCTACCCAGGGAACCATGTATACTTTTCCATTAACTACAATCCCTGCTTCTACATGACCTATTACTTTGTCCTTGTACTCTATGTCTGCAAGAACTACTTTTTCAAAGTTCCCTGTAGCTAGTAGTAATGTAGCCGTAAGAAGTGATAGGTCTTCACAATCACCACGACCATTATTTAATGTTTCAAGTGGTAGCTGAATGTAGTTTTAACTCCAAAAAGGTTTTCATCTTTTTCATACTCAATGTGCTTAGCAACCCATCTTCCAACGTTTACTGCTGTTTCCCAGGGATTCCCTGGAACTCTTAGTTGCTTTGCTATGTCTTGTAGAACAATCCATTGGCTAATACTACAGAGAACTACTTTCTCATCGAATAATTCACGGTCAACTTCCTTACATACAGGTGGCGGAATCCATTCTGCACTTAATTCTCTTGTAGGGATAATTGCTGTAGTAGTTACCGTAGTTGTAACAGTTTTAATTACAGTTGTAGTTTTAGTTAATGTCACTGTCTCAATACTCGTACTTGTTAACGTTACAGTATTTGTCAACGTAATCAATGACGTTGTAATCGATGTAACTGACTTTGTAATGGTACTATACAACTCTTTTACTATAGTTGCTGTTAATGTCTGCGTCTTCGTAATAATACTTGTAATAGTCCTAGTTATTGTTGATACATGTTGTTGAGTTTTAGTAAGTGTTATAGTAGATGTTATAGTAGAATACAATGTCTTAGTTACATATCGCGGAAATAACATTGTTCCAATACTGCTTCCAGCAACCAATCCTATTAGAAGCACACCAACGAGTAAAGTCTAGAATATTTACTCTCAAGATTATCCCTACAACAAATAGCGATGAAATACAATAAAAATAGTAAACACGTATTTTCCTATAGTCTGAAGACTTCTTATGTCCCCTGGGTCTAGGTCTAGTTACCTATGCTTTTCGCCACCACAATTTTCTCAGATGCTTTTAGATTCAACCTACACTTCTTGAATATCTTCTCTATTGTATCTTCATGATAGTCATTAGCCATATCTGTTTCGACTTCTACACCACGAACTCTTTCTTGGAGCCTCTCTACGGCTTTCCTGACAGAAATATTCTTACGACATGTAGGACCTCGGGGCTAAATATATCCCCATTCATATACCCAACATAAAAACCACAATCTTTTATAAGGTAACATAAATAACGTGGTAACAACTAAATAGTTAGAAGGGGATAGAAGCCTAGGCCTCGGCTGGCGGTATCGGGCCTTCAGCCTGAGGAAACTCCGCCCTCCCCGCGGGAACCGGGCCCCGTAAGGGGCACGGGTGATACCCGTGGCAACGGCACAGAAACGACACGGCCGCTAACAGATGTCTATGAGGCGGTGAGGCCTCCCCGGTAACGGGGAGGCAGTAACCCGCCGAGTATGTTAGCGGATGCGTTGAAACGGCCGACCCCGGTGGGAGCAAGGCCCCATGTTCCACCGATGAGGCCCGCGCGACGGTGGTAGGGGCCGCATAGTCTAATACCGCCGTAGTACAGAAGGCGGGTTATAGCCGAGGCCTAGGCTTCCCCTAAGAATTCTCTACTAATCTTCTCTACAACATCTCTACTCTCAGCTTTACTATATGCTTCAAGCAATTCTTTATTAAGATCAATAAATGTCTTAGCCCATTTAAATAATCTTGAGAACATTATGGATTCATTAATATAACCTAATATGTATAACGCCGCTATAACTGCTTCTAAACTACTAAGCATGAATGGTTTACCATAGTTTACAGGGTTAGCTGCAATTAGATAAGGTAATCTTCTATGTTGACCTCTAAGTCTGGGGAATCCTTCTTCACCTCTTATAAGCTTATTCCATGATACATCTACAACAACAAGGCCATATTTTTCTACTAACTCCCTATCTTCAGGTCCTAGTATTAATCTAGCATATGGATTGAGTACTACGGCTTTACGTGGAAACTTGATAGATTTACCAATACGTGTAGCATAACCTAATCTTACCATCTTCTCAGCAGTACACTTGCTAGGATCATCCTCTTTACGCGTATAGACGTATACTTTAACAGTTAACATGATATGATACGCTCAGTAACTATTATTCTCGGTAAAACAGATAAAAATATATTTAGGTGCAGAACAACACACCTAAAAGACGGGTGTAACGAAATATGGCAACAGCAATAGTACTCATAAACACCGACATTGGCGCCGAAGAGGAAGTATTGAATGAATTAAGTAAAATAGAAGGTGTAACTGAAGCTTATGTAGTTTATGGAGTATATGATATTGTTGTAAAGGTAACCGCTCCCTCAATGGATAAGTTAAAGGAAATAGTTACAACAAGAATAAGAAGGTTACCCAAGGTTAGATCTACTTTAACAATGATAGTAGTAGAAGGAAAAGAGATAAAGAAATAATATTCTAGAGAAAAGTATGTCAGAAATAACTCTTCACATAGGAATAGATAACCACGATACACCACAAGGCGGTTGTACAACACATTTTTCCATACTCCTTATAAGGAAACTTCTACAAAAAGGAGTCGAATTCATAGACTACCCTAATCTAATAAGGTTAAATCCTAATATCCCGTGGAAAACTCGAGGAAACGGTGCCGTAGTACTAAGATTTAGAGTAATTGAAAAACAATTAGAAGATTTACTAGAACTAATAAGAAATGAAAGTGAAGCTTATACACAAATCTCGAGGAAGACCAAGTACAGACAACCAGGCATAGCTGTTTTTGTAGGTAACAATATCCCTAACGAATACAGATGGTTATACAAGAAGGCTTTAACAGATGTAGTCACACTCGACATAGCCTTAAAAATCGCTGAGAAAACACAAACTATAATTTTATCTAATAAACAAAATAGAGGACTAATAGGAGCTTTATCGGCTATAGGAGGACTAATAGACTATCAAGAAGATTATACATTTGAGTTACTTGCATATAGGATAATTGAGAACATGGGAAAACGTGAAAGATTAGTTGATGAATTAAGTGTTAAGAGGGTTGAATTAAAATACAAGGGTTACTTATTTAGTAATTATGACTTCGAAAACGATAGGATGGTTATAACACCTCACGGACCTGATCCAGTACTTTTAGGATTACGAGGAGATAAACCTGATATTTTAGTAAAAGCATTTAGAGAAATAAAAGTTTTTGAACCAATAGACTTTTGGTGTGTATTTAGGACAAATCAAGCTACAGACGCTCATTTAATCAAACGAAATATTAGCACATTACGGCCTTATCAGACAGGGTTAATTGAAGGAGAGGTTTTATCTAAACCTAAGCCCGAACCAGGTGGACACATAAGAATTTACATAAAAGATTCCACAGGGGTCATACCCGTGTATTTCTATGAACCCACGAAGAAATTACGTGAAATCGCATTGAAACTTATTCCAGGGGATTATGTAAGAATAGGTGGAAGCGTAAGACCTCCATCTTCTACACATCCTAAAATCTCATTCAATGCTGAAAAATTAGAGGTAATAAAACTTAATAGATACATAGAACATAACCCTAAATGTCCACAATGTGGTAAGACGATGAAGTCTGCTGGAAAGGATAAAGGATATAAATGTCCTAGATGCGGATACTATGATCCAAATGCTAGGAAAATCCTAGTAAGAATAGAGAGAAGTCTTAAGGAAGGTATTTATACACCACCAATATCGTCGATGCATCACTTAACTAAACCATTATCAAGATATGGTCGAGAAAACAATGGTAAACCCTTCATCCTTATAAATGAATGGTGTTCATTTAAATTAACTGGGGAGTAAACACCCCTGCTCTTCGTATGCATCCCACTTATGTCACACCTACATACACCTATATACATTAAATATCATATTAAAGAATACATGAAAATGTTAATGCCCCTACCCCCTTATTTCTAGTGGAATATATGGGCCAATATAACTAGCTTTAGGTACCATTGAATTAATCTAATATTTTGTATAAACTTAATTTGTATTGTAGTATATATTGATACATGCATTATCGTATAGCTTGTAGAGTTGAAACGTAGGGGTGTACCCGTTTAGGTAAGAATAGCCTCTATGTTCAATTACTTAATCTATATATGTATGTTTTACTCCCCGATTAACGACCCCTGTGTTTCAACTGGAGCCCACTTTTGTGAGTATATTCCAACCATTTTCCTTATTATATCTATTTTTGTTATGATTCCCTTAATACCATTCTTATCCATGACTAGTACTGCGGGGTATTCAGCTAATAAGTGCAGTATAGTATTTAATGATGCGTTTTCAGTGATTGTTGGTAATGGATCTTCCATTATATCTTCAGCTTTTAATTTTTCTATGTTCTTATCTCTTGAAATTATTATCCTTAATATGGTGGTTTCGTAGACTGTTCCTACAGGTTTACCTTCATTATCCACTACAGGTATTTGTGAAATACCGTATTTGTCCATTATTGAAACAATTTCTCTTAGGGGAGTTTTAGTGTTAACAGTTATCACAGGATAGTTCATGTATTCCTTGGCTGTTCCTTGCTTATCTCCTAATCGGCTATATATGGCCTTCAATATTTTCTCTAATGTATTAACTCTTGGATTTATCTCGCCTCTTTCTATTTTAGCTATTAATGATTGGCTGACGCCAGCTAGTTTAGCTAATTCTCTTTGACTTAATCCAGCTTTTTTCCTTAATCTTCTTAATTCTTCAGGTGTTGGTATATGCATTTTCCTACCCTAAGCATATTTGCTTATATGTGCTCCCTTTATCTAACAAAAACTATTTTTTACAGCATATAATTATTATCAAACATGGAGTGATCCATGTTTATTGAAATAAGATTTCATGGACGTGGTGGTCAAGGAGCTGTTACGGCTGCAAATCTTCTTGTGGCTTCAGCGCTTATAGAAGGTAAATATGGTCAAGCGTTCCCATTCTTTGGTGCCGAGAGACGTGGTGCGCCTGTACTAGCATTTGCTCGAATAAGTGATAAGCCTATAAGAATTCATAGTGAAATCAAAGAACCTGACGTTGTTGTAGTTTTTGACCCATCACTTATTGAAATAGTTGATGTTATCAAAGGTCTAAAACCTAATGGTAAAATAATAATTAATTCTCCTGAACCCGTAAAACTTGATGATTCATATGAAACGTACTATGTTGATGCAACTAGGATAGCGTTAAAGTATGGTCTAGTGCTTGCCGGTTGGCCATTAATAAACACGGCAATGCTTGGTGCGATTATAGGAGTTTTGCGTGTAATTAGTATAGAATCGGTAGTTAAAGCCATTAAAAGTAATTGGTCAGGTAAATTGGCCGAACTTAATGCTAATGCAGCTATTGATGCATATAATTCCGTTAAAAAGTATAACCAGGTGTAAGTATGTCAGGTAGTCTTATAAGAATTAAAGGTTTTAGTTTACCCTTGTCTATTTCAAGTGAAGGTTCTATGGGTAAGACTGGTTCTTGGAGAACATTTAAGCCAGTAATAGACTATTCTAAATGTGTATCGTGTTTTATGTGCTGGTTGTATTGTCCTTTCTCGGTTATATCTAAGAGCGAAAAAGGTGTTATAATAGACTATGAGTACTGTAAGGGTTGTGGTGTTTGTAGTAATGTTTGTCCTGTGAAAGCCATTGTAATGGTCCCTGAGAGGTGAGAGTTGTATGCCTATTCTCCCCTTAACAGGTAATTATGCTGTTGCTTGGGCTGTAAAGCGAGCGAAAGTGAAAGTTATTGCTGCTTACCCAATAACCCCTCAAACTACTATTGTTGAAAAACTCTCCGAAATGGTTGAGAAGGGAGAACTAAGTGCTAAGATGATTAGAGTTGAGAGCGAGCATAGTGCGCTTGCAGCAGTCTATGGTGCTGCTATTGCTGGTGCTAGAGCATTTACAGCAACATCTAGTCATGGTTTATTGTACATGCATGAGGTTTTATGGTGGGTTGCTGGATCAAGGGTTCCATTAGTTATGGCTGTTGTCACAAGAGCTATAGGTCCTCCTTGGAATATTTGGACGGATCATTCAGATATATGGGGTCAAAGGGATACAGGTTGGATCATAGCTATGGCGGAAGATAATCAAGAAGTATTTGATTTAACATTGCAGGCTTTCAGGATTACTGAAGATGATAAAGTAAATTTACCTATGATCGTAGGTCTTGATGCATTCATTCTTAGTCATACCACAGCTCCCGTAGATGTCCTGGAACAAGAGGATGTTGATGCATGGCTTCCTCCAAGAAAGCAGTTATATGTAATTGATCCTAATAACAGGTTTAGTATGGGTAATATCGCTACGCCTAAAGATTACATGATGTTAAGATATGATATAGAGAAAGCTATGAACAACGCTAGAGAGGTAATCAAGAATATTGACAAAGAATATGGTAAGTATTTTGGTAGAAGTTATGGCGGTTTAGTAGAATGTTATAAATGTAGTGATTCTAAGTACTTAATTATTCTTGCAGGTGCGTGGGCTGGAGATGCAAAGGAAGCAGTTGATAGGCTTAGAGAAGAGGGATTACCAGTAGGTGTGTTAAGGATAAGGTTCATCAGACCCTTCCCCGTACAAGAGGTTCTGAGCTATTGTAATTCTATGAAGGGTGTATTGATTATGGATAGATCAATATCATTTGGTAATGCAGGTCCATTATTCATTGAAGTTTCATCGACTTTAGGAAATCTTGGTAAACCTCCAGCAATGAAGGGAGTCTTAGCAGGTATTGGCGGTGTTGATGTTGGATACAAGGACATCTCCAAAATCATGAAGAAGTTTATTGGCGAAGTAGAGGAACAAGGCTGGTTTGTTAAAAGACAAGAATGGTATATGCCTTATGAGTATGAATTCATGGACATAAAAAGCTAAGGAGGTGTTATGTATGGTTTTTAATCTTAGACTAGAACCTGATAAGAAATACATCCGTCCAGGAGATGCTGCTTGTCCCGGATGTCCTGAGGCCATGGGTCTACGTTATTTAGGCATGGCGTTAGGCGATAAAGTTATTCTAGTTGTTCCAGCAGGATGTTCAGCAGTAATTCAAGGTATTATACCTAAGAATGCTTTTCACTTCCCTACGGTAAATATAGTGTTTGCTGCAGCAGCTTCAACAGCAGCTGGTATGGCTACTGCATATGAGATGTTAGGTAAAGATGCTATTGTTGTTGTGTGGGCTGGTGATGGAGGTACAGCTGATATAGGTTTCGCATCGCTTAGTGGAGCGGCAGAAAGAAACGATAATATAATATACATATGTGTTGATAATGAAGCATATATGAATACTGGTATACAAAGGAGCAGTCTTACACCTTATGGTGCTTGGACAACTACTACGTGGACAGGTAAAAGAGAACATAAGAAAGATTTGCCGCTAATAATGATATCACATAGAGTACCGTATGTTGCTACAGCAAGTATAGCTTATCCTCAAGACTTTATTGCTAAGCTTAAGAAGGCAGCATCCATCAAGGGGTTCAAGTACATACACTTACATGCGCCATGTCCTGTAGGCTGGAAATTTGATGCGGACAAAACAGTCCAAGTTGCTAAATTAGCTATTGAAACTGGTATGTGGATACTCTTTGAATACTACAAAGGTAAGTTCAGTATAAGTCCACCTAGTAGGCCATATGCCGACAAGAATAAGAGAAAACCAGTTATAGAATACCTTAAGGTGCAAGGAAGATTTGGAAATGTAACAGATGAAATCGTTAAGGAGTTAGAACAACGTATAGATGAGATTTGGGCCTGGTATCTTATGCTTGAGAAGTGGAGTAACGAGGGTAAGGATATAGGTAATTTAGTAAAGCGGTAATAAGATGTTTAATAGTATCACTATCACTGTTAATGCGATTGCTGTGAGAACTACAAATTCAGGCCTCATTTTTATTCCTTCTTCAACCTCCTCATAGAATCTAACTAATCCAGCAGCTGTAAATGGTCCTGGCCCTGTTCTTCTCCTTCTTCTTGACGACATGATTTGCTCCCGTAAACTTTTCTAGGACTATCCGTCTTATTAAGTCTTTCTTAAGGTAGTTGTATGTGGGTGTAGATTATTGCAGATAAGAGAGGCCCAAGAACTAATTCGTAGAGCATATTATGAAAGGGATAAAGCTAGAGGTCTTTATGCAACATTTGCGTGGCTTGTCGAAGAAGTAGGAGAACTTGCCAATGCATTACTCTCAGGTAATAGGAATAATATAGAAGAGGAAATAGCTGACGTCTTAGCATGGTTATTATCTGTTGCTAACTTAATAGACGTTGACGTTGAGAGAGCATTTTTGAAAAAGTATACTAATCCTCCACCCTAGCGCTTCTTTATAGCCTCTATTATTTTTGTAGCCTTAGCTAAATCCTTTTCAACTATGGTGCCTGTTACAATAGCATTTACTCCGGCCTCAACTAATTTTCTAGCATCTTCGGGGCTTCGTACTCCTCCACCTGCTATTACAAATACTTGATCGTTTAACAATTGTTTTGTTTTCATTATAATCTCAGGTGGTACTATGTGTGGGCTTCCTGAACCCGCCTCAAAGTATATGTAATCCATCCCCATCATGTAAGCTGCTAATGCGTATGCAACGGCTATTTCGGGTTTATCCCATGGAATAGGTCTGGCGTGACCTATGTAACCTGCTGCACCACCATATCCAACTATTATATAAGCTGTTGGGAGAACTTCAAGTCCATACTTATATACTATTGGTGCACCAAGCACTTGAGCTCCTACGATGAAGTAAGGGTTATCTGAATTCAATAAGCTCATAAAGAGTATAGCATCGGCGTGTTTCGATATACCTGAGATATTGCCGGGAAAGAGTATTATCGGTATATTTATGTTCTTCTTTAGCTCTGATATGATGTTATCTAATAGTCTCTCCGTAACTCCTGTACTCCCCCCAATAAGTATTGCATCTGTGCCATTCTTTTCCATTTCTTCTGCGTTTCTCAATGCTTGAGTTGGAGAAGTTTTTTCAGGATCTATTAACGTAAAGTGTAGTACTTCTCTCCTCGCCTTAGATGTTAGATATTCATGTACCTTCAGTTTCCTTAGCTTCTTCAACTTCTTCCCCTTCTAGGAATGTGTATTCTAATGATCCTTCATAGAAAAGATCCAAGAATTTAGCGTATACATCTACTTCATGAAATGCTGACGGTACTTCTAATTCAGCATATAATTTACAGTTACCACATCTAATTACTGCCTTCTTTGTATTTTTATCTAGTTCTATTGTCACAGCCTTTACTCCACAGTTGGGGCATTGGAATATTTTAGGTAAGGTTCTTAAAGGTCTTCGGATTTGAATCTTCCTCCTTTTTCTTCTCCTACCCATAATCCTCACCTATTGATGTATCTCCCTATGTACTCCTGGTCCTCTTAATCTCTATTTTCTGGATATAAGTATTCTCCTAAGGGTAGGCGAGTACTCATTTTTTAATATCTCAATTAGTATGGTATTCATTGTTTGTTCATCTAAGTGTAGAATACGGTATTTGCTTGTTTGTTCAGCTAAGGCTTGTGCCTCTAGATGATAGCAAGTTCTTTTTGTTTGTTGAGGTACTACGTGTATTAAAAAATCTTTGCATGTGCATAGTACTCCTGGTATTATCATGTAGTCTCTCTCACGTCCATGAAATATCCAATACTCTTTTCGCTCTACATGATTCTTAACTATTATTTTTATAAGCATCTTAAGATATACAGCTTCTCTTGCTTTAGATGAAACTAATCTATTCTTTAACTTAGTATTAATTATGTTTTGTATCTCAGTGGCGTCTACTTCCTTGTATTCTGATGACATTATTTGGGTACCCTACTATCAATACATCTATTATGTTGTAAAATAAACCTGTTTCAACTACTCCAGTTATTTTCTTTAGCTTTAAATCTAAACCCTCTGGATCATCTATGGGTGGTATATATACATCCATTATGTAGTTGTTATTATCGGTTATTGTAGGGCCCATTCTAGTCTTGGACATACGTAGTTTAGCTTTAAATCCTAATCTTCTTAGTTCAATTAGAACATTGTTTAACGCGTTGGGCACTACCTCTATAGGCACAGGTGACTTACTACCTATTCTTTCTGATAGTTTGTTGTAATCTACTATGAATACATTGTATGCAGAACGTTGTGACAAGACTTTCTCGCGTAGTAATGCTCCTCCTCCTCCCTTTATCATATTTAATCTAACATCTACTTCATCAGCACTGTCAATGTATATATCAGGGTTAGCGTTAGGGTCTATTACTATTCTTGCTTTCCTAGTGAGGTATAATAAGGTATCTATTGATGAAATCACGAACTTATACTTAGATAAATCTAATTCGTTTATCATTAAATCAATGAACTTTTTGGTAGTTCTACCTGTACCTAAACCTATTATCTTAGGTTCTAATTCTTCAACTATTTTTAACGCATATCTAGCAGCTAGTTCTCGGGCTTTAGCTGTGTTTAACGAAGTTAAATACGTTGACATGATCCTTCAGCTCTGATTGTATAAAAACCTTGGTAACAAAATAAGCAGTACTGTGATATTTGGTGGGCCCGCGGGGACTTGAACCCCGGACCTCCGCCTCGTAAGGGCGGCGTCCTAACCAGGCTAGACGACGGGCCCCTTCTTCGCCGGTTGTTTTAATGATATTGTCCTCGTTTTTAGATTTTTCCTTAATTAAGGCATAGAGTCTTTCGACTAAGTCTACTGAGGGCTTTCTTTCACTGCGTTTAAGCATTAATTTATATCTAGGCTTTATCCCGAGATCCTTTGGCTTAATCTCATATTCTTTCATCAACCTAACAAATCCCGGGCTAGAGAGCATGAGTATCCAAGTTTATGTCTTACCAAAAATATTTTAAGTTAATTGCGATGGGTGGTCACTTCGTTAGAGCTCTTTAAGGTTTATATAATCCAGTATTAACCCTACTACAAGGTGATGTGGTAATATGCCAGTGGAAGTCTTCGATAAAGAGAAGTTTATTGAAATATCTCGAAGGGCTATAGAGTGTCGTATTAAGAAGTTGGAAAAGGAAGGTATTGCTAAAGTTAAAGCTAGGACGAAGAGATACTTATATACCATCAAAATCAAACTTGATGAACTAGAAGACTTCCTTAAGGGGTTAGAATGTCGCAATATCATTGAGGTTTAACTATAACTCTATTACGTCGTTGTTGTTCGCGATATATGCTTCTATCCCGGTATTCTCCTTAACATATTTAGCAAAAACTTTTGCGGTTTCTTCATCACTATGTATAATTATTAATTTCTCTAAATTTTTGCAATGCTTAACTATCTCTAGGAGTCCATCCCTTCCAGCATGGCTGGAAAAGTCAAACCACTCTATTCGTGCTTTTATAAAATTGTATTCTTCTGCAAGTTTGCCAGTCGCAACAATACTCCTTCCAGGTGTTCCTTCCGCTTGGTAGCTTACAAGAAATATAGCATTCCTCTCTGAGTCGCTTAGCTTTTTAGCGTAATAAAGTGCGGGGCCTCCTTTAAGCATTCCAGCAGATGCCACTATTACTCCTGGGTTCTTCCATGCCTTTCGTCTGTCATTCCATCCTCTTACTCTATTAAAAGTTCTTAATGCCTTCTCTAGTAAGTGGTATTTATATATGTATTTCTTTTCCTCTAGCATCACATCTGATATGCTCCTAATCATTCCATCATAATAAACATCTATGTATGGTGTCTTCTCAGCGAGTAGACTTAGTATTTCTTGGCTTCTTCCAACACTAAACGCTGGCACCAATACTGTACCATTATTCTCTACAACTTCCTTTATAGCTTGTATGAATAGATCTTCAACTAATCTTCTTGGAGGATGTTCGACTGATCCATATGTAGCTTCCATTATGAGTACTTGTACATCATGTAATGATTTATAGTCTAATGGTTTCGTTAACCTAGTTTCTATGACATTTATATCTCCTGTATACAATATAACGGTATTTTTAACATATACTTTAGCCATTGATGAACCAGGTATATGTCCAGCATCATGTAAAGTTACCAAGAAGTTTTCAAGGTTTATTTCCTCGTTATAATCTATGCTATAACTTGAGTCGAGCATGTTGAGTACTTCATTGTATTCAAACGGCAAGTAATATCCTGATAATTTTATGAAGTCTTCAAGCATGTATTTGGAGAGTTTTATTGTTATGCTTGTAGAGTATAATGGTGGTGAGGAAGAGATGTATACATATGGTATTGCGCCTATATGATCTAGGTGTACATGGGTGGCTATGACGCCTTCTAGTTTCTGAGGATTAACATGTAAGGGTAGCTGTGGTATATCATTTTCATCAAATGATACTCCATAGTCTAACAATAAGGTCTTACCATCGTATTCTACGAGTACAGATGCTCTTCCAACTTCCTTGCCTCCTCCGAGTATTCTTACCTTAACAGTCATGGTGTCACCAGTACATGTAATCTCTGTTACTACTTCCCTAGCTGACCAGTAAGGTAAGTATTAGTAGCTTAAAAGGGTTAAGTTGGTAAAAATATAATGGGTAAGATGATGTTTCGTTTATCCCCTCGTGAAATGAGGAGATTAATGAAGCGTATGGGTCTTAACTTAGAGGAGCTAAGCGGGGTTTCAAGAGTAATAGTAGAGTTTGATAATGGAAAGAAACTCGTAGCTGAATCCCCTATAGCCTATCTGATACGAGGTAAGGATCAAACAATGTTACAAGTCATTGGAAGTTTTGAAGAAGTGCGCGAAGAAAAGGAAAGCATTGAAGCAGTAGAGATTAATGAGGAGGATGTACAGCTTGTTGCAGCACAAACAGGTGTTAGTTTAGAAGAAGCTAAACAAGCATTGATTCAAACAAATGGTGATATAGCGCAAGCAATAATGCTAATTGAAGCACGTAAACGTAAAACCGTATGACAAGTATACTACTCATCGTTTTAAGCTCTAATACCATAGGCTTGTTAGTCCCTGAAGTAAATCCTGTGTATTTTTATGTAATGAGAGAATTAATGTAACATTTTCTTTATCTGCCAACCTTATAGCTAATGGATCTACTTTTCGTGTTCCATGTATCACTACTACTGCTGGTTTAAGTGGTGAGACTCTCACTGCAACCATTGGTGAGCGTCCTGTAGTAACTCTAGTAAATATTAGTGCTCGTTGTGTAGTCATTCCCATAATTTGAAAGAACTCTGTTCCGCTTAACGACTCAATTGCCTCTATGCTATCTAATACTGTATAACCATATATGTAGCTCAAAGTTAATCTAGTGGTTAATGGGCATCCCTTTACAGCATCTATCAATTTATCTATGCTTACTGGTTTATCAAACTCACGCATGTCTATTATAGCAGGATTTCCGATATTCATAGCCTTAGCTAAGTCTTGTACTACTATCCATCCTCTTTCTTCGTCTATTCTTAGCAAAGCGTCAACAAAGCGCTTTATGAATTTCGCGCCAGGAACCCTTCGTCCTTTCTCGTAATCACTAATTACGCTGGGTGAAACACCCATAGCCTTGGCCAGATCTATTTGTAGCACATTAAATATTTCTCGCCACTTCTTTAGCGATCTCCCAATATTATTACTCCATACAATATCGCCAGCTATACGTCTAGCTACAAGATCTCTTATATATCTTGAAACCATTGGTTAGCTCCGTTTAAAAGTAAAGGTATAGAAAGCATTTAAGCAGTACTCCTATCCCAAATATGCATGGGCCCGTCGTCTAGCTTGGTAGGATGCGGGGTATGCCGGGGGGGATAAAAGCCCCTCGCACCCGACTCGGGACCGTATTGGCGAAAATCCCCGTGGTCCGGGGTTCAAGTCCCCGCGGGCCCACCAAGTAAAATCTTTATATTCTTATGATAAGGTGGTCTAATAACGCCTTTTTCTGTAATTATCGCTGTAACTAACTCTGGCGGTGTAATATCGAAGGCAGGGTTCAGTACTGGTACATTCTTAACGGTTACATATAGTCTACCCAATACCGTTCGTACTTCATCGGGGTGCCGTTCTTCTATTACTACCTTATCTATCAACGTGTGTGGATCTATAGTCGACGTTGGTGCTGCAACATAGAATGGTATATTATGCTTATGTGCTAAGACAGCTATAGTGTATGTTCCTATCTTATTTATTACATGTCCATCAAGTAGAATCCTATCTGCGCCTACTATTACTTTATTCACAAGATTCTTAGCCATAACATAGCCTACCATGTTATCAGTTATTAGCGTTACAGGTATACCATCCTTCACTAACTCCCATACAGTAAGACGAGCACCTTGAAGTAATGGTCTTGTTTCTGTAGCTATCACCTTTATTCTCTTACCTTCCTCCCAGGCAGCTCTAATTACTCCTAGTGCTGTTCCGTAACCTGCTGTTGCTAATGATCCTGTATTACAATGCGTTAATATAACATCTCTATCCTCTATTAGTTTTGAACCATGCTTGCCTATTAATTTGTTCTGGGTAATGTCTTCTTCCATTATTTTTAAGGCTTCATTAACAATACCATCTTTTATTTCATTTACGTCATCTGTACTATTTAGTAAAGCTAATAAGCGGTTATACATTCTATCGAGGGCCCAAAATAGGTTATATGCTGTAGGCCTGGTTCTTCTTAATCTTTCTAAGGCTTTCTTTGCTATATTAAGAAGTTCAAACTTGTTATTAGATACATTAGACGAGTATATTACAGCTGCGAAACTGAGTGCTGCAAAAACACCTATAGCAGGTGCACCACGTACTTCCATTTTCTCTATTGCTTGCGCTAGACGCTCAAGTTCATTAGACTCGTGATATACTTCCTCATAGGGTAATCGTGATACGTCAAGCCATCTAACTCTTCCATCTCTCCACTCAAAAGGTTTTATCATAGACGGACCACCTTAGCATAAGGATATAAATTTACAAGGTTTACGTGTACCTTAGTGTAGTGGTGTTTAAATGTATAAAGTTTTCGTTAAACCCCATAGACATGGATTAAAACCATTAAGCGGTGATATAGACAAGGTATTCAAAGAAGTGCATGGTGTAAATATAGGTGATGAGCGAATAATATCTTTTGTAGAGGCTTTATGGTTATGCTATAAGGGTATTGTTGAGTTCTACTTCGAGAATAACCGTAAGGCAGACTTCAATGATATAATATCCTTAGCAGAGGACAAACACTTATGGATAATGTTTACAGTCTACATTGATTTAAGAAATAGAGGTAGAAAACCCTATGTTAACATACTGAATAATACATTAAGCATAATGAAAGGTAAGGAGGTCATAGAAATAATAGTACTAGAAGAGAGTTCTATGCTAAGCCTAAGTGAACTACTACTAATGATAGAAGGTATACTTAGTAAAGGTAAAAATGTAGTTTTAGGATTAGTTGATAAACATGGAGACGTTACGTACTATCAAGTAGCTAGGACTAGCATTGTAAAGTAGCCAAGCATTATCCACAAGATCGTTGTAGTTGAACAAGATATTAGGCTATGGACACTACTCTAAGTATGATATATGATATCAACAATAGTGTTATTGATATATGAGTTCTCCAAAAACTTGTTATGGTGTAATCAGTTGCCTTACTGACGATAGTATTTAATCCTAAAGCAATTATTGTTGAAGATAATAAAAGTAGTTCTAGGAGATCCACCTCATTCATTGATGTATGTATAAAATTAATTGAATTAGAATAAGTTTGTGCTTGCAGTATATTACTTATGTTATTAGTCATGACTGCAACGTTTGAAGTAAACATACTTAATAGAATAAACATTATTGATGGTAATATTATTGATAATAATGTCAAGGGCATCATTTGCCTTCTAATATTTTTTTCTAGTAATATTATGTTATTAAATACATCCTTTACTTTAACAATTTTCTCATACTCTATGAAGCCTACACGTAATAAACCATATACTAGTGATGAGAATATGGCTATTTTCGCATTATCTATTCCATTTAACGTTAAGTTACAGTTATTAGATATGCTAAGATGCTGTAGTCTAAGAAGTAGTTTCTTTATGTACTCATTTCTTACATACTCTCTTATAATTTTGTTTAGTGCTTCCGCGGGCGTTAATCCATACCTCACGTACGTGCATAAATGATCCAAAGTCATTATAGCTTCTTTTGTTAAATCATTCAAGTAATGAATGAAATATTTTGCATTCCTTATAGCTATTGGGCTAATAGTTATAACTGTAATTAGGTATACTAGATCCAGTATGCTTAATCGTAGGTATTGAGAATTACCTAAAAATAATACTATGTGAATTAGGGACACTAAAATCATCAAGGACACTAAAATCTCACGTTTAGTAGGTCTATATGGCTTACTTGTTGATGGACTATAAGAATCTATTATGACAATTGATGTAGAAGTTAATATGAATACTATGAGTATTAGTTGTATTAACACTGATGCAGTATCCAACGAGGAAATCCATACACCTAGTAGTGTTCCTAATAGCAACATTATCGTTACTGCAAATATTAATACAAGGAATATCTCAACAAGTGTATTAATGCTATTACTATAGCTACGCCATTTTCCTCTTAGCTCATAGAGTATTTCGCTAGTAACCCTATCAATAAATTCATCAGGCAAAACATCTATAGAACTAGCGACTCTGTATCCTTCGAAAATTTCTCTCAAGGTTTTCGATTTAAAGCGCCTAACTATATATCTAAATGAGCTATCAATGGTAATACTTGCATATGACAACTTGGTAAACATTCTTCTTATTACTCTTAAGCCTTTAAACAATTCTAGAGTATTATCAATTAATAGTTTGTATAATGGTACGCCAACGCTGTTGTATAACAATATTATTATCGCTAAGTAGGGTGATTCCCTCTCAATAACCGTGTTTATATATGTCATTTTAATTCTTTTTAATAGCTTCTTGATCAAGGACCAACGTTACCTCTAGCATAGATATTATTATAGAATTTTGTTACCATGTTAACTATATCCGCTGGATCTCGTATATTCCTTTCTATTAATTCGTGTATAAATTCTCTTCTAAGGAGTATATCCTCCATGATATCGTTCATTCTTTTATTGGTTATCTCTGCGAGCTCTTTAAGCCTTAAGCTCTTAGAGCATACTTCAGCTATATTTGTAGGTATGTGTACATCGTTTTCTCTTCTCCAATGAAATACTTCGATTATGCTATTATTTGTTAATTCAAATATACCAAAAACTCTTCTTATGTAACCCCTTCCAGGTAAATATGTTTTCCCTAATAACATTACCACGTTGAATGCTGTTGCAAGGCTCTCTCTTTTAAGTGAGATAGGAGGTGAAGTGAGTCTTGTTATGGCAGCCTCTACGCTATTGGCATGAAATGTAGTTAAAGAGCCATAGCCCAGTGTGGATGCTTGTACAAGTAATCTCGCTTCTCTTCCTCTCGTTTCACCTATTACTAAGTAGTCACCCCTTCTACGTAGCGCTATCCTTGTTAACATTTCAATTTCGTTTAGCATATCTGTATTTCCATGCCTAGGTCTTCTAACTATTAATGGATCCCAATGAGTATGAGGTAGCTGTAGCTCAGGAGTATCCTCTATAGTTATTATCTTTGCATTATGGGGTATCAACATTAAAAGTGCTCTTAACAATGTTGTTTTACCTGATGCAACTCCACCTACAATGAGTATTGAGTATTGATGTTCTATTAGGTACATTAAATAAGCAGCTTGTTCTAATGATAACATATTATTCTTTATCAAGTCTACTATAGTAAGTATGTGAGAAGGTCTACGTCGAATTACAATGGTTGTACCCCTTAGTGTAAGCTCATTACCTAATGTCAAGCTAACTCGATGTCCATCATATGTTAATCCTTCTGCATATGGATTAGTGATACTAAGAGGTTGCCCTATCTTATAGCTAAGGATTAATGCTATCTTTGTAGCATAATCATTACTTAACACTATGTTTGTATCTATCCACCTATACTCTGAGAACAATTTATGATAGACAGCAATAGGAGTGTTGGAACCCTCATATGTTATATCCTCTACGTAATCATCGTTTAGAAGAGGATACAAAGGGCCATAGCCGCTTAGCAACTTTTGAAGATAATATATTAGTAAGTTGTATTGTTGTGTACTAATGTCTTTAATACCTTCATGCTTTTCTATTACATCTATCAAGTAGTTTAATATATCATTTTGTTCGTATAAAGGATTGATATTGTATTCCTCTAAATACTTCTCTATTGAATATAAGACCGCCTCCTTTAAGTGCAATGGTAGTCTGGGCTCGTTAATTACGTAGATGGGTTTTCC
>Ga0190363_1000377_pt1 | contig 25916 bp, 27 predicted proteins | sample 48721867_MG_FD_161272 | JGI IMG/M metagenome (GOLD analysis project Ga0190363, IMG submission 161272) | Hydrothermal vent microbial mat bacterial communities from Southern Trench, Guaymas Basin, Mexico - 4872-18-6-7_MG | ecosystem: Environmental > Aquatic > Marine > Hydrothermal vents >... | reverse complement strand
AGGTATTATTCCGGCTAATTGCGATTTAAGGCCTCTGAGAATAGGAATTATAGGAGCCATAACAGCTGCTACATCACCTAGTTCTCTAATTGTCTCTAACCTAACCTTAACCTTTTCAAGAGCTAATCTGCTTGCTAAAACTATTTTAGCCATTTTTCTTAATTCGGCTACTTCATTAGCATAAATAGTTGCTCTTGCAAAATCCTTAGCAATATATGCTTTAACAGTTTTTTCTAAAAGCTCCTTATCTCTATCTCTTAACCTGCTAAGTGTTTCATCAAGTCTATCCATTTGTACGTCTAAACGGTAGATAACTTCTCCAATCTGTCTTTTTAAAGATGCCTTTCTAGGTCTAAATTTATGAAGCAATCTAATGAGAAAAGGGGCTGAAGCTTCTTCGCCAGTCCACTTCTTAACTATTCTACTCACTAGCTATCCCTCAAAATATTGGTAGTTTATTGGGAAAAATATTTTTACTGTTCTCCTTCAACTACATGGACTACAAGTGGTTCCTCAGCTTTCGGCATCTCCTCCTTAGCTGGTTTAGCTATTGGTGGTAATGATATTGGTGTTGTTTCTATTTTTTCAAGTTCACTAATGGATGCTTTAATATCTTTCTTTTCAGCATCGCACTTCTCAATGCTTCTCTTTATTATGTCTGTTGCTCTCTTAAACGTCGGTTCACTTATTTCTCCTGCAAAGAACACCATTTTCAGCGATGCATGGGCTTTTTCTAGTTCTTCAACTTGTCTTTCCAATTCTCTTAATCTGCTTTGCAGTATCTTCCTTACTTCTCTAGATTCTATCTTTAACTTCCCTAAGTCTGCTTCAAGCTTCTTCTTAAACTCATCGTAGGCATGCTTTGCTATTTCACCTTTAGCGTAAAGATCGTCTAATGCTTTAATTCTTTTCTTAGTTATCTCTAGTTTTCTTTTAACATCTAATGCTTGGGCTTTCCATTCAGGTACTAGAACTACGCTATCTGGTTCAAATTCAAATCTATTTACTGGTAGCTTAGCAAAAGAGCCGTCGGTAAATTCTACATTTACATAGCTTATTGTGCTATCTATTTCGCTGTAAAATCCTGCAATTACTCCAACGTATCTTCCATAAGGGTCTTTAATTGACTGTCCAACATATTTTTCAAATGTTTCAACTGTTAATATCATCCCATACTCACCTATTTTTCCCTTCGAAAAACAATTCCTTATTGAAGATTATATTTAAGAGTTGGGGGATATGGTTAGAAACGTAAACCCCCAAGTTTTAAATATATTTAATTATCCAACATCAATCTACGGTGATTAAGAGAATGCCCTCTAGGCTCGAAAGATTCGTTAAGGAGTGGGAGGATAGGCCAAAGTCTTCAGTGAAGGAGAGAATATCTAAAATGATACATCCACCGCCACCTATGAGATATAAGCTGGCCATGGCACTGTATAAGGTAAAGACGCAGGTTACAAGGTTAGAGCATCTGGTAAATAAGCTGCAGGAAAGAGATAAAATGCTGTTCGAAAAAGTTGTTTCAGCCCATATAATGAAGGACTCAGCTAGGGCTGCAATATATGCTAATGAAGTAGCTGAGGTTAGGAAAATAGCTAGGACTGTTTTAAGAGCGCAACTAGCGTTAGAGCAGGTATCATTAAGGCTTGAAACAGTAAGAGAGCTTGGAGATGTACTGGTAACTATGGCTCCAATAGTTGAAGTTGTTAGAGATATTAAACATCACCTGAAGGGCATAGTTCCCGAGATAGCATTCGAACTAGATGAGGTAGACAGCATGTTACATTCAATAGTATTGGAAGCAGGAGAATTTACGGGAACAGCTGTTGACACCACAGTAATAAGTGGTGAAGCCAAGAAAATACTTGAGGAAGCATCAATAATTGCTGAACAAAGAATGAAAGAAAGATTCCCAGAACTACCTGTAGCTGAAGCAGCTAAAGCAGAAGGCGCAGGTTTACCAACACCACCCAAGTAGAGTATACTTAGAATATTTCAAGGTTTAAGCGTTTTTTTAACATAAAAATAAATTAGAGTTAACCTAAAAACGCTTAAGCCAGTTTATTCACTCTTTTCAGCTCAGAAGCCTGGTTCCAGTCATATATTCCTCGCTTTTAACCTTCATCATAGCCTCTACCATATTTTACTATTTTAAAGTTAAAAAGTCTACTTAGGCTTCGAAGGAAATATTTTAAACCCTGCATACTCTGCTTCTTCAAATAGTATTTCACTTATTCTTAACAATCTATTGTATTTCACTGTTCTTTCACTTCTAGCTGGAGCTCCCGTTTTAATAGCTCCTACATTGGTTCCAACAGCCAAATCAGCTATCATATAGTCTTCCGTTTCTCCGCTTCTATGGCTAATTATTGGTTGGTAGTTTACTTTGAGAGCATAATTTATTACTTCCAATGTCTCACTTATAGTACCTATTTGATTCATTTTAATTAGAATAGCATTTGCTGCTTTCTCTCTTACCCCTTTCTTAAGCCTGTTCATGTTTGTTACAAATAAGTCATCTCCTACTATTAACACCTCGTTTCCTACTTTGGATGTTAATTGGGAAAACATTTCAAAATCTTCTTCATAAAATGGGTCTTCAATACTAACTATAGGGTATTCGTTTATTAACTCAACATAGTAATCTAGCAATTCATATGGTTCAAAATGTTTACCATCTATAAAGTACTTGCCTTTATCTGGCATATAGAAGCTTGTGGCTGCTGCATCTAAAGCTAATGCGATATCTTGTCCTTCAACGTATCCTGCTCGCTTAATAGCCTTAGTCAGTGCGTTTAATGCTTCTCTACTATTCTTCATTGGTGGTGCAAATCCTCCCTCATCACCGACATTAACCGCTATGAGTCCATATTTCTCTTTAAGTATTTCTCTTAGTTCATAATACACTTCGCAAGCTGCCCTTAATGCTTCATTAAAGTTCTCTAATCCTCCGGGAATAATCATGAATTCTTGGATGCTTAGTTCATTTCCAGCATGTTTTCCTCCGTTTATGATGTTCATGAACGGTGTTGGTAAAACCCTAGCATTGTAGCCTCCTATGTATCTGAAAAGAGGTAGACCGTAAGTATCAGCTGCAGCTTTAAGAACAGACATGGAAACAGCTAGTATGGCGTTAGCGCCAAGTTTGGCTTTATTAGGTGTGCCATCAAGTTCTATCATTTTTCTATCTATTAGTTTTTGTCTTCTAGAATCAAGGCCTATAATTTCCTTAGCAATCATGTTGTTAATGTTCTCTACCGCCTTGAGAACACCGTACCCTTTAAACTTTTTAGGATCGTTATCTCTTAACTCCCATGCCTCATATCTTCCTTTAGATGCACCAGCTGGAACCTGAGATACGCCGACACCACCACCTATGGTAGCTACTTCAGCTTCTACTGTTGGTTTACCTCTGGAATCTAAGACTTGTCTTCCTTTAACATGACATATTTTATATGATTCTTCCAGTAGAAAATCTACAAGGTCACGCATTATCTCAACCAATGTTAGTTTAGGGGATTACTCTAAAATACGTTACTATAAAAATAAAAGTTAAGGAATGATGCGTAATGTACAGTCACATTGCTACCATGGTTTTACTTCTTAACACGCTAACATCATATTTCATGTTCCTCCTATGTAGACATATGAAGAAACCAGGTGTTGTAGCTTTACTACTTATACTAACTTACAACATCTCACTTCTCTTAGCTATTATGGGAAGCCATTTACTATCAGTTCTAGTTTTTGCAATAATGATTGCTCAAATTTGCTTAGTATACATAATCCATGTTAGTTTAAGTAAAGTCGGAGCTTTCTCATCAGCGAGCTACTTTGCTCTCCTACTTATCTACTACTTGATATCCTAATAAATTTAAGGTATAGTGCATTGTTAGAAAAATTAAAGTGGTAACATTTTAATTTTCTTACATACAGATTAAAAGCTTAAGTAAGTGGTTTAAACTAGGTGCAAGTAAAACATGAGAATATTAATAGTAGGTGCAGGAGATACAGGTAGGCATTTAGCTAAAATGCTTTCAGGTAAAGGTAATGAAGTAATAGTTGTTGATAAAGATAAAGATAAATGCAAAATGGTTGCCGAAGAAGCAGATGTTTTAGCAATAAATAAAGATGCCACAGATCTATCACTTTATGAAGAAGTTGATTTAAGAAAACTTGACGTTATGGTTGCAGCCACGGACAAGGATGAGGTAAATCTATTTGTAGCTTTAATAGCTAGGGAGCATGGTGTTCCAAGAATCATTGTTAGAGTTAAGGATGAAAAAGTTGCTAGACTGCTTGAGAGGGTTGGTATTGAAAGAGCAATATGTGTACCCTTCGTAATAGCGAGCCTTATACAAAGCTTTATTGAAGGCAAATATGCGCTAATTAATATTTCACCTATATTCTCTGGAACATACGGTTTAGTTTCAATAACTTTAGCTGAAAATGATACTAGTGTAGGTAAAACATTAGATGATCTTAAATTGCCTTTAGCTTCTAAAGTAATAGCCATATTTAATGGAGAGAAATTCTTAGACCCTGAAGAAACTAAAGAGTTAAGACCTGGATATGAAATAATAGCTTTAGTAAGAAACGACATAGTTGAGGAATTCGTTAGAGCATTTAGGTGAAGTTAGGTGAAACAAGCAGAAGAATATGAAACATTCATTTCAATAATAAACTACTATATTAGCCAGCTTCAACAGCTTCTCGCCCATCCTCTCATGATTCAAATAATATATGCTGCTTTAGCCTTCATAGTCGGTGTTGCTGTTCTTAAAACTGTAAATAACATGTTAAAGAGAATGGTTCAGCGAAACATGATATCTCAGTCAGCTTACGTTAAAATACATAACGTTTTAACTGTAATAGTTTATACGTTAATTCTTTTGATAATTATATCACTGTTTACTGCAAACATATTCCTGCTGTTGGGAACAATAGGTTTTATTCTTATAGTAGCTCTTTCAGCTAGAAACGTCTTCACGAATATAATCTCTTACTATGCTATTTTGCTAGGCAGAATACTTGTTATAGGAGATATGGTTTCTATAGGAAAGGTTACGGGCAAGGTTAAAAACATAGGTGTTCTTTACACAGAAATTAAAACTAAAGACGGAAGCATAGTACGAATACCTAACTACCTAGTTTTAAGAAGAGCTCTGAAGATATATTCTGAACTTTATACGGTAAGAATTATGGTTAGAGTTGAAGCACCGTATAACCTAGACGATATTGCAGACAAAATACATAGAGCAATAACATCATACAAAGGCGTTGTTAAAGTAGCTCCAGACATTCGAGTTAGAAAACTGGCTCCAGGATACGTTGAACTTGAAGTTACTGTTTACACTACAAGCCCTGAAAAAGTGGAACACGTGTTTTCAGATATTGCCCAGGAAATACTTAAGGAGCTGAGCGGATTTAAAGTTGAAATTGTAAGATTAAGTCTATAGGTCAAAATTATTAACCTACTCGTTAACTATGTCATTAGGGACAAAATATGCCAAGACGACCTATAAGAAAACCAAACATTTGCCCTTATTGTGGAGCTGAAGCTGAAAAACCCTATAAAACGTGGCAATTAGTAGCACCAATACCTGACTCGCGAGGTAGAATAACAATAACTGTTATGGGCATGTATGAGTGCCCTAATGGACACAAGTGGAGAGCTGTTGTAAGTAAGATTAAGGTGGGCGGCAGCGGTGAAGTAGAAGTAGAGGGAGCTAAAGGTAAGAGGGTTCTAAAATCCCAGGAGAAAGCAAAAACAGAAGTTGAAGGAGAAGTTTTCGAAATAGACATTGAAGAGGAACTATAGAGAGGTTCTTAACAACACTAAATAGGCCATATTAATTAAACCGAAAATTACAGAGCAACATGTTATAAGCTCAAACTCAGATGTTGAATACGGTCTTAAAAGCGGCGAATTCTTTAGAACAATGAAAGTAACAATCCATGAAAGAATGAGAAAAGTTAACGGTATAGGTAAGTATATTTCCCTAATCAGCAACCTGGAAATACCTAGTATTAGAAAAGCTAATGAAACAGCTAACTTATCTGCGACATCTCTATCTTTAAAATAAGCATAGATCTTGCTTAGAAAATTATATTTTGAAAGTATGTAAGTGCTTCCAGCTATGGTTAAAGCAGAGTCTATTATGAAGCTTAAATAGTTTTCAAAAACATTTAACCCCATAAGTGTAATGGCTGAAATTAGGCTAAAATAAAAACCTATAAGATACATTATCGTACTTAAAATAATTAGCCCATTTTTCCCTCTTAGAACAGTAAAATACACTATAACTATGCTTAAACATATGAAGAAATAAGGTATAAACGCAATGTAAAATACCTCTAAAGGAACATAAATTACGCCCAAATACACTATACCGCCACTACCTATAGCTGTTAAAGCTGAAGCTAAAGTAGCGCTAACTATAGATGCTGTAGCTAAACGAGAATTTCTAAACAGTTTAGACATATTTACACTCCACTATCTAACTAAGTTTAAGTAAAGACTAAAAAATATTAAACCCATGTTCCTACAGTATTATGCTGAGATGAGATATGAGAAGATATAGGGAGCCTGTAGAAGACATATTACTAATATTTGCTATAGCTGCAGTGTTGTTGTTTCCTTTAGCTTTAAGTACGTTTCTCAATACTTCAATACCGCTAGCTGCTGTAGAAAGTACAAGCATGGTTCCAACACTTAATGTGGGAGATGTAGTAATAGTTACAGGCGTCGACCCTGAGAGCATAAAAGTAGGTGACATAATAGTTTTCAATAAAATAGTATATCTACCTGGTAAGAACTATGAAAAACAGCTGCAGACACCTGTGGTTCACAGGGTAGTAGATATCGTTGAAAAAGGAGGTTTAAGATACTTTAAAACTAAAGGTGATGCAAATCCCTTACCCGATCACTGGTACGTTCCAGAAGATGCCGTTTTAGGTAAAGTGTTATGTTTAAATGGTGAACCTTTTAGAATACCTTATGTAGGATATTTCTCAATATTCTTCCATGACATTATTGGGGATTAGCTTCTATATAGCCCTTTAATATTGCTTGAGCAACTTCTCTAACCCATTTCCCGGATATATTTAGCTTAGATATTTTCTCTAAATACTCTTTCCAAGAACATGTGCCTAACACATTTACCCATACTTTATATTTTTCAGTAAGGAGCTCTAAAGCTCTGTAATGGTTCTTACACAAGCTTCCCTCTAAAACTTCATTACCGCATATTGTACACTTGTTTTCTACAGGAATGTACTTTAAGCTTTTAGCAAGCTCTATTCCAGCTTTCTCAGCAGCTTTATCTTTGAATTCTAAAAGTATATTGGACAATATATTTTTAGATTCTTTTACAATATCTTCTCTTCTTACACGACGTTCTCTAATGTCGTTAAGCATTTTTTCAAACTTTCTAGTAAGTTCAACACTTGTTAAATCTTTAAAGTATCTCTCCAGAACTTCAGAAATAGCGTACCCTAATGGTGTGACTTCTATTTTACCTTTTACTGATTTCAAATAGCCTCTTAAAAATAGGCTTTCAATAATTCTTGCTCGTGTACTTTCAGTTCCTATATTAACGCCTTCCATCCATTTAAGTAAAGAAGACTTGTTATATGTTCTTCCATACCTTGAATAACCTATTATGATTTTTGCTTTAACAATAGGTATTTTTTGACCCTTATTTATGGAGGGTATGTTCTCCACGTAGTCTATGTTTAAGTACGGATAGTATTTCAGCCATCCTTTTGCATAGATTTTTCTAAGTTTTAATCTAAACCTGTAATTTGAAATTTTTAAGTAAATGGTTAAGGACTGAAGTACTATGTTACTAGAGAATGTTGCAAGAAATCTTCTTACAATTAAATCATAGATTTTCCACTTATCAGCAGTCATGGTTTTTGATTTTAGCCCTGTAGGATAAATTGCTGGATGAGCTGGATCGGTTTTTCCTCCTTCATGAGGTTTTAAAGGTCTTGAGGTTTCTAACAGTAGGTTTCTAACAAGTTCCGCGTATTCAGGTATTTCCTTAAGCTTAGCCATTATTGATTCGTAACCTATTGTTGGAGGTATTTTTTGACTATTAGTTCTAGGATAGCTTATTAAAGCATCTAAGTAAAGCTGCTCAGCTATTTCCTGTGTTTTAAGCGGTGAAAAGCCATAGATTTTTGCTGCTTCAGCTTGAAGATCTCCAAGGTTAAAAGGTGGCGGAGGTTTAATTCTCTCTACTTCGTACCTAATATTTTCAACGATAGCCCATTTTTCTCTTTTAATCCTATTTAATGCTTCTTCAGCATCTGTTTTCTTAGTAAATGGTTTCCCAATGTATTCTAAAGAATAAAGCTTACCGCCTATAGACACTTGAACATTAATGTTAAACGTAGGTGTTGGTATGAAAAGATTTCTTTGCCTTTCTGCACTAACTACCTCCATTAATGTTGGTGACTGAACGCGTCCTGCACTTAAAATAACTCTTTTCCCGGTAACACGCTTTACAGCATACATTAACGCCCTACTAACATTTATACCCCATAACCAGTCAAGCTCATGTCTGCAAAGACCTGCTTCAACCATTGGCATGTCTAAGCCTTTACTTAAAGAACTGAAAGCCTTACGTAGGTCTTGAGGAGTTAATGTTGAAAACTTCATTCTATATGCTTTATTTAAGTTTCCAAGTTCTCTTATTATAAGGTAACCTATAACTGATCCTTCTATGTCATAGTCGCAAGCATTTATAAACGCTATAGCATTTTTACATAGCTTCTTAAGCGCTAAATAATAAGGCTTAGTGTATTTAGCTTCTTTACTTGTAACCCACGATGGAACCCAGTAGTAATTAAATACAGGAAAACCATAGTCTCCTGTAGCTAATGTGAAAAGATGGCCTGCAGCTGAAGCAATTACATAAGCTACTCCATTATGGTAAAATACCCAGTATGGTATTCCGTAAAGACTTTGCTTAACAAGTTTACTCCCTGAAAGAGCACGTGCTATCTTGAATGCTGCTTTAGGCTTCTCAGCTATCACTAAGACATATCTCTTAGGCATCATCATGAGACTATACCATGTGTAATACTTTGCCCTAAGTTCAAAATATTAGCCTTTACACCAAATATGGAAAAGAAAAATAGTTTATTAGTTAACTACTAAAAATTGCTTCTTCAGCTTCTAAAAGCCACTTAAGAGGTATGTCCTGATATTCTCCTGTTGGAAGCCTTCTTCTAATGGTTATGGGCAGTATTTTAAGTCTTAATTCTTTTTCAGCAATTTCTAAAGGATCTGAAGTATTAATCATTTCAGGCGGGATTAAGGGTGGGGCACCCATGGTTAACTGTAGGGCTCTCGCACCAATAATTCTAGCTCTTTCATATTTCGTAAGTTTAGGAGGCCCTATCTTTATCTTGTCTAGATATGATTCCTCAGATTTGTACAACCTTAAAGGCCTCTAGGAATAGTTTGAGACTAGGTGAATGGTAGAAGAGTTTAGACAATTAAATGTTACGGTTAAAAAATCATGTATTAGATTACTGTTTAAACTTTAGAACTTAAATCTCTCTTCTCCTCTGCCTTCTCTTTCTCTCTCTTTTCTCTTAGGTGGAGCAGCAGCTATTATGTCATCAATTTTCAGTATTGCTGTTGCTGCTTCAGTTGCGCTCTTAAGTACTTGCTTCTTAACCAGTGTTGGATCTATTATGTTTAACTTAACCATGTCCTCGAAAACTTTGCCTCGTATTACATCGACACCTGCATTTGTGAATCCTTTTTCATGATATCCTCTTAGTTCCGCTCTAGCATCCAACGGGTCAAGACCCGCTGATTCTGCAAGTATTAAAGCTATTTCCTCTAATGCATCAGCATATGCTTCTATAGCTAATGCTTCCTTTCCTCCTCTGGCTCTGGCATGTTCTCTAAGTCTCATAGCTATTTCTATTTCTGGTGCTCCTCCACCACCAACGATTTTTGGTTCTTTAAGTACATTTCTTAGAACACTTAATGCATCATGAATGCTTCTTTCTGCTTCGTCAAGTTCCATATCGTTTGCTCCACGTAGAAGTACCGTTACCGCTTTTGGATTCTTGCATCCTTCGATAAATACCATTTTATCTGTTCCAATTCTTCTTTCTTCGACAAGTTCTGCTTCACCAAGATCCTCGGGTGTAAGGTCTCTAATGCTGCTTATTATTCTTCCTCCTGTTGCTCTTTCCAACTTCTCCATATCACTTCTCTTAACCCTTCTAACAGCCAAAATTCCTTTCTTAGCTAAGAAGTACTGAGCTACATCGTCTATTCCTTTCTGACATATTACTACATTTGCTCCTACTGAAGCTATTTTTTCAACCATGTCCTTAAGCAACTTTGTTTCTTCTTCTAAGAAAGCCCTTATCTGTTCTGGGCTTGTTATGTTGATTTTAGCTGTGATTTCAGGTTTCTCCACTTCAAGAGGCATATCCAGAAGGGCTATTTTTGCTTTTTCAATTCTCTTAGGCATACTTGGGTGTACGACTTCCTTGTCGAGAACAATACCTTTAATTAGCGCTGTATCTAGTAAGCTCTCTCCTTTCTTCTTCTCAATTTTAACATTATTAATATCTACTTTATACGTTCCATCCTCTTGAGGTTCAGCTATAGTTAACGATGCTTCAACAACTAGATCTATTAGTTTTTCTAATACTGCTCCTGAACCAACATACTTACTAGCTAAAGCTGTTCTAGCAAGTTCTTTTAGCATGAATTTATCTTTAGGATCAACTTTTATTGATATTTTATCAAATTCTTGAAGCGCTTTAGCTAATGCTTCTTTATATCCTTCAATAATTATTGTCGGATGTATTTCTTGGTCTAAGAGAAACTCTGCTTTTTCAAGTAGCAGTCCAGCCAGAACAACAGCAGTTGTTGTTCCATCACCAACCTCTGCATCTTGAGCCTTAGCAACCTCAACTAATAGCTTTGCTGCTGGATGTTGCACCTCCATTTCCTTAACTATTGTTGCTCCATCATTTGTTATTGTTACATCGCCAAAGCTGTCCACAAGCATTTTATCTAAGCCGCGCGGTCCTAGAGATGTTCTTAATGTTTCTGCTAAGATTCTCGCCGCTAAGATATTTGCTCTTAAAGCATCTCTACCAGTGGTTCTTTGAGTACCTTCCTTTAATATGAGGACAGGTATTCCCATAGGTTGTTGCACAGCCATATTTACACCTCACAATGTAGTTATTTTTCTATAATCCGCAATCAAGTAGCGAGCGCTTCTATATAACCTTTACTCTAAATGCTCATATTAAATAGTTAATATAGTACTATAACAGGGTGTATCGTTAAAAGCAATCATGCTTATAGGTTATTTATAATGAAGAGTGCTACATGTACCACATGCAAAATTAGACCAGCAGTTTATTATCGAAAAGAGTCCGGAGAGAAACTATGCTTAGAATGTTTAGAACGAAGTATTGTAAAACAGGTTAAACGTGAAATAAACACGTGGAAAATGCTTGGACCCCATGATGTTATAGGTTTTCTCATTCCGGCAGAGGCAATATTAACCTCTATACCGGCTTTTAAAATAATGTCCATTATTGAAAGAAAATATGCTACAAAACTAATTGCAATAAAACCAAGTAATCTAAACGGTTTAAAATTTGAAACAGAGAACATTATAGAGTTTCAGCTACCTTTTAAATCATCAAATCTTACAGAGTTTTTAAGGTTTGAAAGAACTGAAGCAGCAAAAATATCTAAAGACCATGGAGTTAATAAGATAGTTATTCCCCATACTTTAGAATTTGAAACTTCTTACTTTCTTTCAAACATTTTAAAGTTTAACCTTGAGGCTCTAGGCGATTTAGCTCCTAAGCTTTACTCTGAAAAATTTAATATAGTTTTTGTTAAACCTTTCAGGAAAGTTAAAAGCTTAGAACTATTGATCTATGGCTATTTTAAGGGTTTACTAAGTAGTTTATATTTTAGAAAATCACTAACACCTTTTCTTCTGCTTAAAGAAATTTATGAACCTTTAGACTACATAATATCGGTAAGTAAAGAACATTTCGAACTGGTAATTTCAACCTTAAAAACTGCTGAGTTTTTCTTTGAGAAAATTCTAGAAGAATATGGTTTTCTGAATCAATGCATATTTTGCGGAGCTAAATCAGAAAGTAGAATATGTAATGTGTGTTCAAGATTATATTGTTCAAATTCTAATGCGTAAACCTTTACTTTTTAATGCCTCTCTAATGCTTCTCTTAAGTATAAGCATGTCCTTTATATAGTCCATAAAACATCCTTCCTGTTCCCAGATGTTTTCTCCATTAAAGAATAGTTTTAGACATGGCAGCATTATTATGTTTTCCCTAGACTTAACTTCAGGGTAATTATCTACATTTACTGATACAACTCTAATTTTGTTTAATACTTTAAATGAGAAGTCTTTTACAAGTGAGTGAAAATATCTAGCCTCTCTCTTTGTCTTAGTGGTATATTCTACTAAAACTATCCTATTTTTTCTAATTATATGTTCTATTTCACTTGGTGAAAGCTCTTCAACACTCAACGGAACCGCATCCTCTACTCCCTACCCAGTATTAGCTTTTAAAAACATATCTAATGTGGGTTTCTCTTTTGCCTTCCTTTCCTTTCTCTCTACTTTTTCCTTTTCAATTCTTCTCGAAGGCTTCCTTAGCCCAAGCTTTTCCTCTATTTTTAAAAGTTCATCTTCCTTAAGAGGTATGATATATTGTACTTTTCCATAACTTGGAGGCGGAGATTTTAATCCCTCTTGCGGATCGTAAACTAATACTTGGTGTTCTAAGGTTTTTCTTAAGCCTTTTTCATCAGCTATTTCTAAAAATATGTGAAACAAACTGTTAAAGTCGATAATTTTCCTAAATTCTTCTTCTTTCACACTATAGCCGCATATTAGACATGTATAATCGGGTTTTATTGTTGAAAAACCGCATACAGGGCATTTTATCGGTAATGGTTTTCCAAAGGTTTCCCAAGCCTCTCTAAGAAGAGCAAGCAAATCCTCTCTACCCTCTCTTAAAATTTCACTATACAGTCTCTGAACGTTAACAGCACATATGGGACCCCCAAAACTAACAATGTACTCTAAAAGATCTTCACTAAGTTCTTTTCTTAAACTTAAAATTGTCTCGGAAATTATAGGTGCGAACCTTATTCTTCCTTTAGAAAGTCTATTAAGTATGGTACTTTTAGATGGCTTATAACTTATACCTGACAATAAATATTCTATAACGTTTCTAACCACGATCTTTAATTCATCATCTGTTAATCCTAGGTGGGAAATGCCTAAGGCTAAAACTGCATCTTCGAAAATGTTTAAAACTAAGTTGCCAATATCGATCTTTAATTTTCTTACATTAGTATGTTTGCTTTTTCTCCTTCTCCTACTCTTACTAGAATTCTTACTTCTCTTAGGCACTTCTCTGAACCACTCGATGAACAATAAACTACCTTACGCTATCATATACTTTACAGATAAGAAATATAACAGTTTATGAAGTAGGATTAGGTGGAAACTACGGAGAAATAGTATGTCCGCACGTTCTTTGAGAAGAAAGGTAATTGTATTAGTTGTAGTCTTAACTGTAATGTTAGCTTTAACCACTTCAACGCTTTTAGGGTTTAAAGTCTCCACGATCTACACCTTAATGTATGATGTTGAAGTAGAAGTAGAAAATCAAACTACTGTTAACATACCATTACCTCCTAAGCTACTATGGCAAAGTGTTGTAGCTATTTCAGATGAGCAAATTACTGGAGGTTATGTAGAAAAGGATTATGATAAGGGTATTTTACGTGTTGTAACTGGGGAGAAGCTTTACTATAAAGCCCAAATAGAATTAATGGTTAAAGGTATTTATAATGAAGGATATGTTTTAGAAAAGTTAAGAAGACCTCTAAAAGAATTTTTAAACGAATATTTCGGATTAAAACTAAGTACATATCATAAATTAACTTCTTCAACATACTGGTGGAACTATACTAGTGAAGAAGTAAAGAATGCTCTAAACGAGTTTCGTATTAAATATAATTACTCAAGTATAGATTCCTTATACAATGACACATTGATTGATGTTTTAATGAATCTTAGAGATTATGTAAGTAAAAAATTAACATATAAACCTGTATCGAAGGGTAGGTTGGGCATAAGAGAAGCTTTAATTGGCAGCTATGGTGACTGTAGCGAGTACTCTGATCTTTTCATAACTCTTTCAAGAGCTTTGGGTATTCCTTCGCTGAGATGCATAGGGTATGTTGTAAAGGAATGGGATCCACAACTAGGAAGATACGAGATCATAGGGCACGCATGGCCGATAATATACGTTAACAATTTAAAATGGATACCTTTTGAAGTAACTGTTGCACCAGAGTACTTAGAAGCTAAACCTGGTGAAATTTCTCTTAAATATGTATGTCTTCTAATAGACCATGGCAATTTGACTAGGGAAACATTAAATTTGTCAAGAGATGTACTTTACGATCCTTCGGAGAAATGGGTTCCAGGATCCTCAGCATCGCTTATCATAGATTCTGTTAAAGTAAGATTTCAACTTGCTGTTAGACCGAAGGCTGAAATTCGAGTAAGCGAGTATGGGATAAGTTATGAAAAAGTTTTTATTAGCATATTCTTCTTTACATTAGTTATTATTATGTATATATTCGCTATTATGACTACAGCATTAAAGGTGAGAATTGTTTGAAACATGTGCTTAAGATATTTATTCCTTCACTATTACTAGTCTTAGCTATAGTGCTTCCGTTTCTAATAGATTATGAAACAGAGAAACCTCCATTACCTTTTATGAGGCTAGTCTATAGCGATAACAATACAGAGCTCGTATTCGCAATGAAGGGGGCAATAAGTGTTAACGGGTCAAAATATGTGATTGTTGAAAAGGAGTTTGATAGAAGAAGTATAAGGTATTTTGTTGAGCAGGGAACTAGAAAAATATACTACTTAATTATGGATAATAATGAACAGTATCTTGGATTCTCAGGAATATATACTATTCTCTGGTTCACAGAGCCTCCTAAGATTAACGATACCGTACCTTTACTTGACCATTATGGTATGGTTATCAAGGTAACTGAGTCTTCTTTTAAAATAAGGGATTATTATGGAATAGAACTCTCTTATAAGAAAGTAGGTAACGTATATGTGTTATCTCAATATGGTGAGCTGAAGCTGAAAAGTATAGTACTACAGAAGAAAGATTTGTTTCAAAATAAAAGATTTGAAAATTTATTCTTTATACTACCTCTTTCCATTTTGATTACAATAACTTCAGCTATATTATTACTTCGAGTGTTACATTTAAGAACATGAAGTCTTGTATTTTAATTTACAAAGGTTAACGTAAAGTAAGAACACGTTTCATCCTTAAATATCTGCTAATATAGAAGCTTAGTAGAATTATTAGTTTTTTCTTCTCTCTTCTCCTTATCTCTCTAAGCTTTTCCTCTAACCTGCTTATTGGAGGTCTTCTGCCTTTAAACCATGCTCTAATTAGGGCTCTATATATGAAGCCTAACAGTTCATCATACTCTTCGTCGACATCTACATCATACTTAAACTTTTCAACAACATCGTCGAGAAGATCTCCCAGATATCGGCTTAAGACCTCGTATTCCTCATCATTCACTTAACCCTTCACCCACAACTATTTAGTATTCACATATGTTACCTTATAAAGTGTTTCCCTAGGGTTTTTAAACCTTAAGGTTTAAAAAGTTTCCATAACCCACTAATAACAATTCTTCTGTACATTTAACTCTTCTAACAGTAGCTTCTCTGCTTTTTAATATGTTCTTATAGAGAGTTCCTCTAGTTCTCTATTAAGTTATGAGAACTTTCTTAAGCTGATCCAGGCTTTCCTTATAGCATCTAATTATCAGTTTATTTCCTTCTCTAAGAACAGTATCTTCTCTTGGATCAATGATCCATTCATGGTCTTTCCTTAAGGCGACAACAACAGCACCATGTACATCTAAATTGAGCTCCTCTATTGTTTTACCATTAAGCCTTCTAGGTATAGTTGCTATCATAACCCTTTCTTCAGACTCTTCAATAACTCTTTTAAGTATGGGGTGAGGTGCTACTTCAGATGTAACTATTGCAGCTATTTCTGCTGCAGCATCAGCAATGTTTTCTAAAGATATTATTGTTCTCAATATTGAAACTACTTCGTCGGGGTTGTCTTTACGCAGTTTTCTAACAACCTTTCTCTCCAAATCTATATGTATTTGGTCGACGTATTCTTCAAGCTCCAAGACTTCTAATGCTAAATCCCTATTGTTTGTTAGTGTAGCTAGATATGCTAAGTCAAGCATAAACTCTCCAATATCTTTAAGCCTTATAAGATCCTTAGCTATTTCTTCCTCTACTTCCTCTACTTCAACTGTTTCTTCAAGGGAAACATAGTCTTTAGCAGCTATTCTTAGTTTATCTATGGCCTCTTTAGGACCTCTAACTATTAAAACACTACCGAGCTCTAATTTATAGTCCTCCCTTGGTGCAAAAATCCATGTGTAACCTTTCCGTACTGCTATAACGTCTAATGCTATGTTTAATTTTGAGAAAGCGTTTCCTAATGTTAAGCCAACTATTTTACTTTCATTCCTTATTTTTATTCTAGATACTGCTTCTTCACCGCCTATAATAGTTGCTCTTACTGATGAATGAAGCGGCATATTTAGTAAAGTCATTATTGCTAAGTCGCCTGCTGCATCGGAAATTTTGTTTGTTGCTGATGCAAGTTTCATAACGCCTACCATGCTTTCAGCATCTTCAGCGTCTCTAACAGAAAGCGATGCCTGCATTACAAGTAGGTTCCATAAGCTGTCAACATACTCCTCGATTCTAAGAACTTCATTGGCTAGTTTTTTGTCATTGTATACTAGCGAATAGTATGCTAAGTCAACCATTAAACTAGAGAAGTTCTTCATATCCTTAAGTATCTCCTTTACGGGAATAGCTTTATACTCAACGCGTGTAGGTATTTTTACAGGTGACACCTTTAAAAGTGCACCTCAATGCTATAATAACCTAGGAGGCTAGTGAAATAAAGCTAACGCTGGGTGTAGTAAATAATGCTAATAGAGATATCTTATAATGAGCTATTGTCTCTAGGTTTCTTTATGATTATCATAGGTTTCTTTATAGTATTCGTTTCAATAATGATTTTAGTATTTAAATCTATTAAAGGGGCAGGTAAAGGGGAAGTTGAAGGAGGAGGAGTTATAGTTATAGGGCCCATACCTATAGTCTTTGGAACAAGTAAGAGAGTAACAGAATTTCTCTTAATATTAGCTATAATACTTTTCCTTCTAGCTTTGGTTTTCTTCCTTCTGCCATACATTACGTTTAGGTGAGTTAAGAGTGGAAGTGAAAACCTACTTACCATTTAAATTGTTTTTCATAGGGTTTATCTTAATGGTTTTAGGTATAATAGTTATAATGCTTGCTTCATTATATTTTGCAACTACAAAGGGTGAGGTAGAAGTTTCAGGAGGCGTTTTATTCATTTTCGGTTTTATACCGATAGGTTTCGCTTTCGGCCCGCACAGCGAGTATATCATGGTTTTCTTAATTATCCTAGCTTTAGTAGTAATGGTTTTATCATTTCTACTTAGAAGATCCGCTAAAACTTAAATACAATGTTTTATCATATAGGTTTCAATGGTGTTTAGGTCATGGAGAAACCAGCTATTCTAGGCGGTAAACCTACTATAACTAAAAAGCTTCTTATTGGCCCTAAAATCGAGAATGACGATATTGAAGCTGTTGTTGAAGTTTTAAAATCTAGACTTCTCTCATCTCTTGCAGGTAATGTTACCAAAACTTTTGAAAAAGAATTCGCTAGAAAATTTGGGTTAAAATACGTTGTCGCTGTAGCTAATGGCTCAATAGCCTTACTCATTGCCCTAAAAGCATGTGGTATAGGTCCGGGAGATGAGGTTATTGTTCCATCATTTACGTTTACATCAACAGTTACAAGTGTAATTTACGCTAACGCTATACCTGTTTTTGCAGATATAAACTATGAAACATACACTATTGACCCTGAAAGCGTAAGAAAGGTAATTACAGATAAAACTAAAGCAATAATAGCTGTTCACCTATTCGGTCATCCAGCAGAAATGGATGAGTTAAAAGAGATAGCTGATGAACATGGGTTATATTTAATAGAGGACTCAGCGCAGGCAATAGGAGCATACTATAAAGGTAGGCCAACAGGTTCTTTAGGGGACATTGCTGCTTTCAGCCTTTATGCGACTAAAAACATAACCTCAGGTGAAGGAGGGCTTGTTATAACTGATAATGAGGAATTAGCTGAGAAAGCGAAGCTTATTAGAAGTCATGGTGAAGAAGTGAGGTATTTCTCTAAAGTTCTTGGCTTCAATTTTAGAATGACTGAAATGCAAGCCGCACTAGCTTTAAGCCAGCTTAGGAAATTAGATAAATTCAATGAAATTAGAAGAAGAAATGCTAAAATATATACTGAACATCTAGCTCATAGGAGCGAACTTAAACTTCCAGTAGAGAAAAGTTATGTTAAAAGTTCCTGGAGCCTATATGAAGTACTATTAGACCTATCTAAAATAAGTATAAATAGGGAATTTTTTATTCAAGCGTTGAAAGCTGAAGGTGCCCCCGCATCTGTTACGTATCCTAGGGTCATATATGAGCATCCATTTATCAAAGAACTAAAAGGACATGGTAAAGGATGCCCATGGACCTGTCCATATTATAGAGGTAAGAATCTAAGCTATGAGAAAGTAAAAACACCTATAGCCGAAGATGTAGCTAGAAGATGTATCAGCTTATATACTGATCCTCTACTTGCAGCAGAAGATATAGCGGAAATATGCGCTGCTATAGAGAAAATTCTTGATTATTTTTCTAAGAAATAAAAATATACTAAGTAATTTTATCTTCTAGGAAATTAATGAAATGAACGCACGTATATACGTTACAGTTTATATACTGGTTAAGCATCTATATAGAGTTCTGTATTTATATTGAGGTATTACATCTTTGTAATACTATAGCTGACTTAGGTCAAAATTTTAAAAGCCCGTCGGCTCGCATAATTTAAAACGCCTAAGTTAAACTATAGAACATCTAGTATGTGCGGAGGCGGGGCACGGGAGTGTTTAAATGGAACATTAGAGCATGGTATAGCTTTAAATTTCTCAGCTATTTATACGGTATATTTCGTTTAAGAAGTTAAGGAGGGGTTTAATGAAAGTGAGTGTACAGAAGAGTAAGTCTATCTCGGAAGAGAAAGCTTCAGAAATAATTAAAGCTGAAAAAGAATATATTGAGAGAGCTAGCTGGGATGTATATGAAAACGCAAATATGAATATGAGCTATAGTAATTTTAGAAACTTCTTATTTGACAGATTAATTAAAAAACCTGAAGTTCTCTCAAAATATCTACCTGAAGAAGCTGTTAGCGATCATTTTAGAGGAGACTTACATATACACAAGCTTCCCGATTCGTTATTTATACCTTATTGTATAGGTTGGAGCTTTAAGAAAATACTTAAGAAAGGATTAATAACACCAACAATAGTTTCAAAGCCCGCTAGGCATGTAGATACTGCCATCGCACATTTAACGAATTTCTTCTTCTTTGGATCTCAAGAATATACGGGAGCACAAGCAGCCTCAGGTTTCGATGTTTTCTTAGCACCATTCATTAGAAAAGATAAAACACCCTACAATAAAGTTAAACAAGCAATACAACATATGTTATTTAACTTAAACTACCCTGCTAGAGCAGGTTTTCAATCACCATTTACGAACATAACCTTAGTTCTTGACACTAGTGAACAGTTTTTAAAAGAACATGCCGTTATTGGAGGTAAAGAACTACCGGATACTCTTGGAGACTATTTGGATGAAATACTTGTAATAAACAAAGCATTACTTGAACTGCTAATTGAAGGAGATGCTAAAGGACAGCCGTTCACATTCCCTATACCAACACTAATGATTACAAAGAATTTCGACTGGAATAGTAAACGCTGGGGCGAAGTCTCTGACTTAATATTTGAAGCATTAGCTAGAAGAGGTTCAGCCTATCTTCTTAACGGATATTCCACTAACGTAGAATCACTATACAGTATGTGCTTACATCCGGAGGAGCAATTACTGATAAAGTTCAAGAACAAAATAGAATTGATCAGCATACGTGAACTGCTGGAGAAGTGTAGTATAAGAAAACTCAGTAAACACTGGTATGAAGTTGCCGATGAAGTTTATGTTCCTGCACTTAACTTACAAAAATATAAAATTGAATGGGTGAGAATGAGAAGAATATTTAAAATAAAGGACAATAAACTAGTCACTATAAGGACAAAAGACGGTAGAGAATTCAGAGTTACTATAAATCATCCATTAGTAATCTATACTCCCAACGGATTTCGAATAAAGTTTGCTGGGGACGCTAAAGTAGGTGATTTAATACCTGTAGTTAAAAATGCATTGAACATACTAAGTAAAAACATAGTAGAGATTAATGATTTAGGAAAAGTTGATGAAAAACTAGCCTACATAATAGGACTATTTATTGCGGAAGGTAATTATTTAAAACTATCAAGAGAAAAGAGTAAGAAATATAATGCTAATAAGTTAATTAATGGAATATACTATTCAGGAATACAATTTACATTGAATAAGAAAGAAAGAAAATTAATAAGTAAAATTAAAAAATTCTTCAAATTAAGATACGGTAAAGACGTAATTGTTAGAAGAGATCCTAGATACTCTAATACAGTATATCTGTATGTTTACTCTCATAAATTAGCTACAGCATTGGTTAAAAATGGTATAGCTGACAAGTCTTGCGAAAGAAAGGTTCCTTGGTTTATATGGAATTCTCCGCCCTCAGTCATAAAGGCGTTTATAAAAGGTATTATGGACGGAGACGGCTACAAACGTAGAATGGAACTACATATAAATAGTCATAGTTTAGCTAAAGAACTTGCTCTATTGACACAGCTCGTAGGAATGACAACCACAATAAGACTTAGACAACACAGTCAAGTTTTAAGATTTACCTATACTAAGGGATCTAAACTTAGAAGAGATAGCATATTCAATAGACTTCCATTCTTTATAGTAAGGAGAAAATATGGCATGTGTTATCATAAAGGTCTTTATAGTGTTTCAGTAATAGAGAAATTTAAGGTATGGTCTGAGAAGGCCAAACGACTGTTTTTAAGCGATATAACGGTGTTACCTATAGAATACGTCAAAGTAGAAACCTTACCGGAAGAAATAGAGTTCATTGATATAGAACTGGAAAAAGACCATCTATTTATGCATTCACTAGGTACAATAACTCATAATTGCTGTAGGTTAACAATAGATGTTAGTAGACTTAATAACAATAACAATTTAAAACACCAATTATCAGGGTTTAGACTAAGCAGAGACCTTGAAGAAATAGAAGAATATCTAATAAAGAATAGACAAGCGTTCGGTATATGGGCATTACCTGACGCCACAGGAAGCATAGGAGTAGTTACATTAAACATGCCTAGACTGGCAGCTTTAAGTAAAGGAGAATGGGACATTCTCGAAGAAATGCTGTATACTAAAATGGAAAACGCACGAAGAGTATTGCTAACATGGAGAAAAAGGTACGCCGTCAGTTTAAGATCGGGTCTAATGCCTATTTCAAGGATTTATCTTGGACATTTTAGAAACCACTTTAACACGTTCGGTGTTATAGGTTTACCTGAAGCAGCAGCAAACTTTATGCGTAATCCTAAATTATGGTTTGAAGGCAGTCGTGGAGAAATTGGAGAAGCAGTTAAGATAATGAAGAAAATGGTTAAAATGGTTAGAGAAAAAGCTATGGAATATGAGGAAATAGATGGTTACTTATACAATGTTGAGGAAATTCCAGGAGAATCTACAAGCTATAGGTTAGCAAGATTAGATATGAAATATCTTAAAGAAGAAATAGAAAAAGAAGAAGTATTAATTCCAACAGATGGTATTGCTCCATTCTATAGCAACAGCATAATCCCATACTACGCTAACATATCAATACCTGATAGAGCAAGATGGGAAGGAGAAGTACAGCAAGAATTCACCGGAGGAGTTATGATGCATTTATTCCTACAGGAAAGTCCAGATCCTAAAGCATTAAAAAGCTTAGTTAGAAGTATTGCTTTAAACACTAAGGTTGTTTACTTCAGTATAACACCGACAATAGCTATTTGCAGAAAGTGCGGGTGGCAAGCAATAGGGTTATTCGAAAAATGTCCTAAATGCGGCCATCAAGTAGATCTATGGAGTAGAATAGTGGGATATTATAGACCGTTAAGAAGCTGGAATGTAGGTAAAAGAGCAGAATTTAAACTTAGAGTACAATATAGAGCGTTTGGAGGCTAATGTCTTTAAGAAATAAAATATTTTCTCAAATATCTACAGACGAGTCCTATATTTACATTGCTGGATGGAAGGAAGTAAGTTTAGTTGATGTACTTGAACATACATCTTTTACTCTTTGGACAAGTTTCTGTAACTTTAATTGTCCATGGTGTAGCAATTCTATCTTAGCTAGAGGTTTAGAAAAACAGAAAACTCATATTAATGTAGTTATTAAAGCTTTAGAAAGAACATGTGGGTTCGTAGATTTCTTCCATGTTACGGGCGGCGAGCCTACATTACAGTTAAGGCCTTTAAAACGTTTGCTTAAATATTCTAAGGAAAACTTAGGTTTGAAAACAAGTATAGCTACGAATGGTTCTAACCCGGCTGTAATAAGGAAGCTTATAGAAGTACTTGACCATATAGCCTTAGACATAAAAGCTCCTCTAAATAACGTGGAAAAGTATTCTAAAGTAATAGGCTTACCTCAGAATTTAACTAAAATCTTCATTCCACGTATTATTGAAAGCGTAAAGGTTTCCATGAACATACCTTTTGTCGAATTCCGAACCACAATGGTTCCAGAACTAATAGATGTAGAAGATGTAGTAAATGTAGCTGATGATATTGAAAAAATTGTTTCTAAATCTTATGGTAGAGTAGTTTTTGTAGTTCAGCAGTTTATACCTTATGAGAACATTTTAAATGAAGAATATAGGAGAAAGCCGCGAACAAGCCCGGAAAAGGTTGCATATGCAGCTAAAGAAGCTTCTAAAAGGCTTTCAATACCGGTTTATTATAGGACATTAGAGCACGGTACTAAGAAAGTTTAGTTGTTCTTAAATTTTATAGCTGGAAATAAGCACTTAGAGGAGTGTTTAATCGATGCTTCACGTATATACAGGTTTAGGTAAGGGGAAAACAACAGCTGCTTTAGGTTTAGCTTTAAGAGCTATTGGGTGGAGGAAGAAAGTACTTTTTGTCCAGCTGTTCAAGGGCAGGGAAACAGGTGAAAAAATAATGTTAGAATATCTAGCATCACAAGGATTCCCTATAAGTTATATTCAAGCAGGAACAAGACACTTTATAAGCCTTGAAAAACCTAAACCTGAAGAAATAGAAATGGTTAGAAGGGGAATTAAGCAAGCATTCATTAAAATAAAGACCTTTAGACCTGACATAGTAGTTTTTGATGAAATCAATGTAGCATTAATGTACAACGTCATAGATCTGAGGAGTGCTTTTGAATTAATTGATGAATGCAAAAAGATGAATGCTGAAATAGTATTTACAGGGCGTTATGCACCAAAGGAGATCATAGATGTAGCAGACTTAGTTACTGAAATGGTGAAGGTAAAACACTATTTTGATAAAGGTATAAGGGCTAGAAGAGGTATAGAATATTAGCTTCCTTAATAGCGAAAAAGATTAAAACTGCTAATACTGTAGGTGAATAAAGAGAGCCATAGAGGCTAAATACATTATGGGATTAGAAGTAGATGAAGAAACTAAGAAAGCATTGAGAGAAGCGTTAAAAGATATGGTAAACCCTGTTGAATGTATGGTTTTCGTTACCAAAGACTCAGAATGTACATATTGCGAAACCACAGTTCAACTTTGCAAGCTTCTAAGTGAAACATCTAACGGTAAAGTAGTAGCCAAAATTTTTTATGAAGAAAGAGATGAAGACAAAAAGATGTTCAAACAATATAAAGTTATTAGGAAACCCTCAATACTCCTATACAATGGCTACATAAGATATACCGGAATACCTGCAGGCGAAGAATTAAAGGGACTTATAGAAACCCTTATAAGGTTATCAACAGGGAATCCAGGATTATCTAATGAAACAATGGATGCTCTCAGAAGCCAGTTAAAGGGTAAAGCTTACATAGAGGTTATTGTCACACCGACATGTCCTTACTGCCCATATGCCGCTTTAGAAGTAAATATGTTTGCTTTCGCTAGTAAAGGAAAAATAATGGCTGATATTGTAGAAGCTATGGAAAACCCTGACATAGCGGATTACTACGGTATAACAGTGGTGCCTGCTATTGTCATTAATGGCAATGTAGAGTTCATAGGTGTTCCTAAGGAAAAACTGTTATTGAAAGCTGTGTTTAGATATCAGAAAGACCATATAGAACTGCCTTTCCATACTTTTCGTAGAGGACTAAATCTCAGCTAACTCTTTATACTCTTTAAGATTCTTCCAGAATCTATCCCTATTAAGTTCCGAGGGTCCGAGTTTTTCAACAGATAAACCAGCAGCTACAATACCGTAAGCTAATGCCTTTACAGGGTCTGCTGTTTTAGAGTAGATGTAAGTAAGTACCGAGGTAAATACGTCACCTGCACCTGTTGGAGAAACTACTTGAACTTTACGATATGTAGGTAATTCACCATAGCATTCTTTAGTAGCATAGTAAACTTTCATGCTTGACGTAACTACAGCTAATTCAACACCTTTCCTAACAAAGCTTTTAACATGATCTCTTATGTTTGTAACATTTAAAACACGGAACTCATCAAGTGACATACGTAAGATGTTTACTCTTCTAACTATGTAATCGAACTGTTCGAATGTATCTAAGTATACTTCGTTGTCCTTACCTATTCTTCTAAAAAATCCTTGAGGATCTAAGGTTACTAGCCCCATACGTGAGGCTTCATTTAGATGTTTAATTTTAATTTCTCTATACACAGGTGAGAACATGTAGACATCGTCAATGCTTAAATCTATGTTCTCAATTTCTCCTGAAAATGTTAGTAAAAACATTTTTCTGGGTTCAATATCAATTATTTTGAACCTTGTAGTATTGTTTCTTTCAGTAATATAGGGTTCAGCGATATTTTCTAGTCTCTCTTTATATTCTTTAGGAAAGTCTTTACCTAAACTGCTACAGAGACCTATTTTTATCCCAAATAAGCTATTAAGTGCAAATGAAGAATATGAAGGAGGCCCTCCAAGGATGTTCTTATACTTTTTTCCTTCTCTTAAAATGAAATCATCTAAAGTTATGTTACCTAAGACAAGCATAAATATTCACCTAAATAATGAGTTTTCAAATCCTCGGAAGGGTAAGTTTACCTCACGACCGGACTAGGTCCGGGAGTAATTCATCATCGGCTTTTTATTCAGTAAAACTTTAAAATGCGGTGGCTATTAACTTTTTACATATCAGAATTTCTTAGAACATAGTAGCAGTAGTTATAATAGCGAGTATGACCAAGTTAATGTATAGTACTAACAGGTCGCGTGTGGTGTAAGTATTGGGGCTTGTACTTCCATGTGAAATAGTAGCTAAGGAAGCATTACCATCCATTAGAGCTTTATTAGCTGAAATCCTTGTTAAAAAACATAGGTTATCCTTATATGAAACGGCTAAAATTCTTGGACTTACACCAGCTGCTGTATCAAACTATATTTTGAGAAAACGTGGAATATTAGCATATGAAAAAATAGTTGAAAATAGAGAAGCT
>Ga0190363_1000376_pt1 | contig 25931 bp, 20 predicted proteins | sample 48721867_MG_FD_161272 | JGI IMG/M metagenome (GOLD analysis project Ga0190363, IMG submission 161272) | Hydrothermal vent microbial mat bacterial communities from Southern Trench, Guaymas Basin, Mexico - 4872-18-6-7_MG | ecosystem: Environmental > Aquatic > Marine > Hydrothermal vents >... | reverse complement strand
TTGTCACCGATTCCTCTGGCCTAAAAGTACCATCCGGATAACCTACTGTTATGCCAGCATCCTTTATAGCACTTATATAATCAACCGCCCAGTGGTCAGAAGAAACATCTGTAAAAGGTGGTGTGTAGCCTTCCTCAGCAAGTTTTATGACAAAGACATCCAAACCACCGTTATAACTTGTGTCATATGCATCTGGTGTAACAGGAAAGTCGTCTGACCATGTCCCCCCTGTCACATAGACATTGCCTGAACTGTCTACTGCTATGCCAATGCCTCCATCACCATCACTTCCTCCAAGGTATGTAGAATAGATGAGACTGCCTGTAGAACTAAGCTTTGTAACAAAAACATCTACATCGCCGCCGTTATAACTTGTGTCATATGCATCTGGTGTGATAGGAAAGTCGTCTGAATATGTCTCCCCTGTCACATAGACATTACCTGAACTGTCTACTGCTATGGCTCCACACCAATCATAATCACTTCCTCCAAGGTATGTAGAATAGATGAGACTGCCTGTAGAACTAAGCTTTGTAACAAAAACATCTACATCGCCGCCGTTATAACTTGTGTCATATGCATCTGGTGTGATAGGAAAGTCGTCTGAATATGTCTCCCCTGTCACATAGACATTACCTGAACTGTCTACTGCTATGCTACCGCCTTCATCCCACCTACTTCCACCAAGGTATGTGGAATAAATGAGACTGCCTGTAGGACTAAGCTTTGTAACAAAGGCATCATCCATGCCGTTATAACTTGTGTCATATGCATCTGGTGTGGTAGGAAAGTCGTCTGAATATGTCTCCCCTATCACATAAGCATTGCCTGAACTGTCTACTGCTATAGCAGAGCCTTCGTCATCATCACTTCCACCAAGGTATGTGGAATAGATAAGACTGCCTGAAGGACTAAGCTTTGTAACAAAGGCATCTGAAACACCTAATTTTAATCCCTGATATGCATTCTCCGTTATAGGAAAGTCGTCTGAAGTTGTCGTCCCTGTCACATAGGCATTGCCTAAACTATCTACTGCTATGCCATAGCCTTCATCTTCTTCACTTCCACCAAGGTATGTGGAATAGATGAGACTTCCTGTAGAACTAAGCTTTGTAATAAAAGCATCATACCAGCCTGCACGTGTTCCCTGAAATGCATTCTTTGTAGGAAAGTCGTCTGAATTTGTTAACCCTGTCACATAGACATTACCTGAACTGTCTACTGCTATAGCAAAGCCTTCGTCATCATCACTTCCACCAAGGTATGTGGAATAGATGAGACTGCCTGAAGGACTAAGCTTTGTAATAAAAGCATCATACCAGCCTGCACGTGTTCCCTGAAATGCATTCTTTGTAGGAAAGTCGGGTGAAACTGTCCACCCTGTCACATAGGCATTGCCTAAACTGTCTACTGCTATGCTATAGCCTTCATCCCGATCACTTCCTCCAAGATATGTAGAATAAACAAGCACAGGATCTATAATCAGCGGTCTTTTTCTGTCATACTCAGATACCTCAAAGGCATAAATAGCCTTCTTCTTTAATGGGTCACTCTTCACTATTACAAATCTGCCATCAAGCTCTCTTATCTTCCCATCTACCTCCTGATAAACCCTGGGCTTATGCTGTATAACCACAGCCTCTCCTTTTAAACCCTTAACATATACCTCTAACTCTCCCCTCTCTGTAACCTTCAACCCTTCAATACCTTCTAAGGCAAACCTCACCTTTGATGGATCAGCCCCAGGTTTCACTATCACATCATACTCCATCTGCCTCTGATTCCCGTAAAACCTTATGTCTATGCCCTTCCACACCTCTTTATAAAGAATCGAACCATAAATAGGTATATTTGTCTTCCACTTCGCTGGATCATTGCCTATAAAGTAGTTCACCCTACCTTCAAGCCTATTCTCTGCAATAACCTCAGGTACTGAATCAGCTCCTATAAAAGTGAGCTTCAAATTCCTTGCCTCTATAGTCTCTTCAGCTTTTTTCCTTGATACCCCTTCATTTTCCTTCTTTAAAGAACTTTTTCTCTTAAACAAACTCAGATATACTCCATCTTCTGTAAAATACATGGCATGCTCTAAGCCCTTCTCATAATACTTCACCTTTCTGTTAACCTGCCCATTGTTTTGAATAAAATAAAGGGGTAGCTTACTATATGCCTCTAATACCTTCGCCTTTGTCTTGGTGTCAACCCATTCATTATTTGTAGCTTCTACTTCCTTGCTTGAAAATGCAAAAACCTCACCTGAGCACCTTAGAAAAAGGTAAAGACCAAATAACAATATTAATAAAATACTTACCGCAAATAAATTACTTCTTCTCATCTTAATACCTCCTATCTTTTTATACCTATCTTTTTATAATTTATAAACTAATATATTATAATTTATGATCTTTCTCAGTCAAGGGACTGCAGGGGTTTGGTACAAAGGTCCCTCCTTCTAAGGGTCTTAATAGCTTAAAATTGCAAATCTACTCTCATCCTTCACCACCTGCCTTAGTTCCCCAAAATTCAGAGTTAAATCGTAACTTTTTTACAAAACTCAAATATCAATATATCCTCAACCCCTTTCTCTATAACCATGCTCCTCAGGACTCTGAAGCCGAACCATATAAAGAAGATTCCACCCAAATACTACCCCTTAGTCGTAAACTATTAACTATCTTTCTGAGGAAAAAGACTCTCGGTGAGAGTATCAACTTCGACCAAATCTCAGGCTCCCTGACTTTGAAACCCTTAAGCTACCTCATAGCCCATAGCTTTTTGAAGTTGAAAGCATCTCTTTTCCTCTTGTCCTCTTAAGGGAAGAGAATTCACTCCCCTTCTGATCAGTTAGGTTATAATCTTCATAAAGAAAAGTTCTGTAAAGGACATCTTTTTTAAAGACTTCATATACAGGGGGGTGGCCCTCTATTTTACTTTCTTTCTCATTATTCCACATCTCTTTGAACCGAGACAGGGAGGGTTTAAGATTTAAAAATTTTTCATAAAGTAAAGAAGTTTTTGGACTTGATATTGCCAGGAAAATTCCTTTATTTTTTTCTCCTCGTAAAAATACTCAGTATTAAGCTTTTTATCAACCCAAAGTTTGTAAAACTTATTTATAGCCTGATATATCCCTTCTGGTTCGTTAAAACATACCTCGCCTATTCCTAAATTTCTAACCAATCCTTCTACAGGATCTTTTTTGCTCTGAATGATACAAAGGATCGGTCGCCCGCTTCCCAGGTACTCAAATATTTTGCCCGGGATTTGATTTTCAAGCTTGTTCCCCAAGTATACCAAAACATCGGAAGAAGCCTGGACTTTAAGCACCTCCTTATGAGGCAGAACTCCCAAATATTTGACCTTTTGTTTAATGGGTTCAAAAACAGGCAAAAAGCCCTCAAGTCTTCCAGCAAGTCTGAGTTCGAAATCAAAGTTTAGCCTACTTAAAGCTTTTACTAAAACTTCCGGGTTTCTAAAGTCTTTATAAAAACTTCCGGTATATGCTAAAGTAAATCTATCATTCTTATTGAATCCCTTCTGGAACTTAAAAAATTTCAAATCAAACCCTTGAGTTATTACCAAAATTTTATCCTTTGAATTTACATATTTATTATATTTGTTCTTTATAGCATCATTTGTCACAATTATTGCGTCTGCCTTTTCAAGTACTTTTTTCTCAATTTTCTTTAAAATCAGTCTCCAGAAACCAGGATAATAACTTGCTGAAATTGGGTCAGCTAAATCGGCAATCCATTTTATCCCTCTTTTCTTTAAAGCAAGACCAATCAGAGTATCTACTATAGGCTCATGTGAAGTGATGACAAAGTCATATTCGTTTTCTCTTAAAAGATTTAAAGCTTTAAAATACCCTATAAAAAACCATTCATTCCTCGTATCACCTGCCATTAGATATTCCAGAAGCTTTCTTACAGCTCTGTAAAGCTTTTTTACAACGAAAAACCCGCCAGAATGCCTGACTTTTGCTGAAAAAACAGAAGGATTTGAAAGGGCTTTGAAAACCGCTTTATTGAATGGCCCGGGGAAGGTTTTATAAACCTTTATATTTGGAAAATTTTCGTTCTCACCTGGATATTTAACGGTCAAAACATCAACTTTAACACCAGCTTTGGCTAATTCCCTGCTAAGATAATACCACCTAACAGATTGAGCCTCCCACAAAGGAGGATAGACGTAAGCTATTAGAAGAACTCTCAAGCCCTTTTCATCCACCATTCTTTTATAATACTAACTATCCTCTTGCTTGCTTTTCCATCCCCGTAGGGAGAATAACCTTTAGCCATATGTTTGTAATAATCCTTATCTTCTAATAACCTGCCAACCTCAGAAATTATTTTTTCTTCATTCCTCCCTACAAGTTTGCCCAAACCGTGTTCAATGATTTCTGGTCTTTCAGTAACATCTCTTGCTACAAGAACAGGTTTACCAAGAGCTGGAGCTTCCTCCTGTACACCTCCAGAGTCGGTGAGAATTAAATAACTTTCCTTCATGGTTGAAACAAAGGTTAAGTAATCTAAGGGCTTTGTAAGGATAATCCTTTCACAATTTTTTAAACTTTCAAAGACTTCCTCTTTTACATTTGGATTGGGATGAACAGGATAAAACACAACTAAATCCTTATAACGCTTGACAATTCTTTTTATTGCAGAAAAGACCTCTCTCATTGGTTCTCCAAAGCTTTCCCTTCTGTGAAAAGTAATTAACATTAATTTATAGCCTTTTTCTAAATAGCTTTTTACCTTCTCTGGAAGAGGAACATTTTTTTCCACTCTCATAAAAAGGGCATCTATTACAGTATTACCTGTTACAAAGATTTTCTCTTCTGGAATCCCTTCATTTATAAGATTTTGTCTTGCTTTTTCGGTTGGGGCAAAGTTGAGCTCAGCAAGCCTATCGGCAACAATTCTGTTAAACTCTTCTGGAAAGGGGTTATAAAGATCTTTACTTCTTAAACCTGCTTCAACATGCCCAAACGGGATTTTCTCATAATAACAAGATATAGCAGTAGCCATGACTGTTGTGGTATCACCCTGCGCTAAAACCAGATCTGGTCTTCCCTTTCTTAAAAAAGCTGAAATCCTTTTAATAAGTTCTGAAGTTAACTTAGAAAGCTTTTGATTTGGCTTCATTACGTTAAAATCTTCATCAACTTTAATATCAAAAACTTCAAGCATCTGGTCAAGGAGTTCTCTGTGCTGAGCAGTTGAAATAACTTTAAGATCCACCCAGGGCTCTTCCTCAAAAGCCTTAATAACAGGTGCCATTTTTATTACTTCTGGACGAGTACCGAGGAAAACAAAAATTTTCATATCAAATTAACTTCAACAATCTTTAGTAGATCTTTAATCCTTTTAGACCAACTATGAACTTCAATAAACTCCTTTAATCTTGTATAATCTACCACAACATTCAAAGCTTCTCTCAAATTCTCAACAAATTCTTCGCAATTCTTTGAAAGAAATACATAAGGTAAATTTATCAACTCATCCATGTAAGTTGCTACAACTGGTAATCCCATAGCTAAATATTCGTAAACTTTTAAGGGATTGGTATACTTAACTATTTTATCATCATATTTAAAAGGAATAAGCGCTACTTTTGCTTTAGATAAATAAGCTGGTAGTTCAAATTGTGGTTTTAATCCAAGATAGTAAATATTTTTGTAATTTTTAAGTTCTAAAACTTTCTCCTGTGGACAGTTACCTATTAAAACTAAGTTAATATTAAGTTTCTGCGCAATTTCATACAGCAGATCCCAATCAAACCATTCGCCCCACATAGCTCCTACATAAATAACTATTGGTTTACCTTTAGGTAAATCATTAGGGGGCAAATAACAGCTATCTTTTTTAAAAATCCTTGTATTTACTGCATTAGGTATAAGATATACAGGCTTCAAAGTCATATTTTGTATTCTCTCTCTTAAAGCTTCTGCTGAGGCAGTTATGAAATCAGCTAAATTTATAACCTCATCTTCTACTTCCTTTTTATACCATATCCAGCCAAGCGAGCTATCCCAGTTATCTATACAATCATAAATCACCTTCGTCTGGGGATTTAAACTTTTTATTTTTTTAATTATCGGAATAAACTCGGGATGAGGGACTTCAAGCAAAATTACCATTTTTTGAGAAAATACTTTATGACGTTCAAAAAAATCTTCAATTTTAAAGTCCTTTATCTGATAAAGTTCCAGTAATTCTGGTTCAATATCAAGAAAAATCTGTTTTTTTTCTTCAAAAGATGGATAAACATTGCAAAAAACAACCTTGTTTTTATTTTTCATCAGTTCTAAAGCAATCTGAGTACCTCTCTGCCCGCCTCCAGAATCTGTAAAAGGAACCAAAGACAGAATCAACCAGACACTCTTAATATAATCTTTTAAATATTCATTTCTTTCTTTTCTTCCTTTTAAAAATCCTTTAAAATATGCTCTGGAAACAGTGTGTTTAATAAAAATATGTTTAAACCATTTCTTTTTTAACCATTTAGACAACTCTCTGTAATATCTAAACTCACCAAAGCCTATCAGTCCATCTCCCCAGCCATAAAGAAATGCTTTTCTTATTGCCTCACCTCTGGTAGTTGGAGCGTGCCATAAAATTTTAATTTTTTTATTGATTATCCATAAATTGCTTACCTTTCTATATCTAATGGCAAAAAGAGTATCCTCACCGGTGTAGGGTAAAAATTCAGGATAACCCCCTATAGATAAAGCTTTACTTTTCTTGATAAGCAAGCATCTTGAACTTGGAATATAGTTAGTGTAGTCAATATTTTGCCAATTCCATACAAAGCTATTTGCCCATTTATTCTCTTTAGTAACCTTATATATACCTGTAATGAGGTCAGAGCCTGGAAATTCTGAATAAGTTGCAAGTATATTTTCAAGTAGATCTTTTTCAAACTCAATCCCTGCATCAAGTAAAATTAAAATTTCATTAGATGCTTCCTTAATACCGATGTTTCTATCTTTGGCAAGACTTCTTTCTCTGGAAAGTATCAGCTTAACATTTAACTCCTTACCATAATTATTTATGAACCTTTTTATTTCATCAATAGTATTATCAGTTGAACTATTTTCAATGATAACCACCTCAGCTGGTTTGAGGGTCTGATTTTTTATTTTGCATAAAAAGTCATAAACACCCTTTCCTTCATTTTTTACAGGAGTTATAACAGAGAACTTAACATCTTTATTTTTAAGTCTTGCTTTTCTATCAAGAACTATTACTTCCAGTGGCTTTAAAACCTTCAAGTTTTCATAGGGATTAAATTTTTCGGTAGGACGAGATTTCAAGAACCTGTAAATGTGCTTCAAAAAGGTGTTATCCCTTATTTTATAATAAGTGCGGGCAAGTTTCCAGAAGTTACTTGTATAAATTTCGTCAAGTTTGTTAAAATAAAAATCCCTCTCCTGCCTGAGCTTTTCAATCTTTACCTTCAGTTCCTCATTCTCTCGCTCAAGCTCATGAATAAACCCTTGAAGAGTGGAGATTTTTTTCTGCAGTTCTTCCCTTTGTTTGAGCAGGGTTTTTATGAAGTCCTGAATGTAGCTAACATTAGAGGTATCTGACTTTATTCCCTTCGATCTTTCTCCTTTTGGTAAAGGACTATCCTCTATGAAGGCCAGGAAGATTTCAGGAGTTTTGTAAGAAAATTCCTTCTGAGGAAGGGGGGATGAATTTAAAAGCCTTTTGAGCTTGAAAAAAAGTTCCTCTTCACTAAAATCCACTACTTTTACCGATTCACCTCTTGTTAGACGCAGAAACTCTTCTGTTTTGGCATCATAAGACAGTGCTAAAAAGGGAATCCCAAGCTTGTAAGCACAGATCAGGGAATGTAACCTCATTCCCAAAAACCAATTACAGAGCGAAATTGCACTAACTATATCTTCAATTGTTTTTATTTTAGGCTTTAGCAATTTCTCCTTTGGCACAAACAACTCCAGGCGCCCTGTAACTTCAAGATCAAGGGTTAAATCACAGGGGATAAGAAGGATCCTCAGATCTCTCTCCTCCACCAATCTTTTTAGCGCTCCTCCCACCTTTTCTATAAGCTCCTTTTCGTTAAACCACCTTCTTATGCTTATACCGAGAACTTCCCTCTCTTTTTTTTCTGCAAAGAACCTCTTAAAATTAAAATCAAACAATGGATCCGTATCAAAAAAGATCTTCCCTTCTGGCAGAAGCTCAAGAACCTCTCTGTAGCTCCTCTCATCTCTTATGGTCACAACATCTGCCAGAGAATAAAACCATCGACTGAAGAGAATAGCTTCTTCTGTTACAATTGGTCCATGTCCTAAACACCAATAAAAAACTTTTTTACCAAAAATCTTTCCCAAAAAAGGAGGAATGGCGTAAGAAACTATATTATAGCCAAAATCTTTAAATAGATCTTCAATTTTAATTCCATAATATTCCTGAACAATCCCACCGCCACCTAAAACAACTAGATCAGAATTTTTTATAGCATTTACCGTATCTCCTATATTAAACCTGTCAACCGCTACTGCTGGATAATCTTTAAGAAAGTCATTGGTAAAGTCTTTATCTATGGACCAGACGAAGAATTCAGCATCAGGAATTATTTTTAAAATGTCTTCAATGACTTTTAAAAGAAGGAGCTCATCCCCGAGGTTTTTTGCTCCATAGTAACCTGAGAGAAAAATTTTCATGTTTTTTAAATATAACAGATCTCTGTTATTTTCAAACTATCTGCTAATGAGGCCTCATGAGTATTTCCCAGCGAAGGATTGTATTTAAAGAAAAATAAAAAATACCTATTAATTAAGTGACCCATCAACTACTTGTTAAATTCACAAATTTCAAAGTGAATTTGTTTAACTTCTATAAAAAATTTAATAAATCTGGTACATATCTATCTTTTTCTCATTACAAATGACCCTATATTGAAAATAATACGACTTTAAGTTGCATTTTATAAAGCAGCTTTTTTTTCTGTTTGATTGACTTTTGTGCCAAATTCTTGTTGAACTTGTCTTTTAAGCTTCCAATTCCTTTTTTATTTTATCTCGCTCTACCTGGGAAGGATAAAGTTTAACTTCAGCGCAAACCTCATTCTGATTTAACTTTTTGATTGAAGTCTGATTAACATATATTCCGTATTTTCCGTCTTCTGAAAGGGGAATGAATTGCCACACCTCATCGGAAATTTAACCTGGGGTTGTTTGAAAGAAGTACAGAAACATGAGAAAAGAAAAAAGAAATGATAATTAAAAATAAGGGCAAGTTTATACCTGCCCCCTAAAACTTTTACTCATCCTTATTCAACAATTGTTTCGAACTTAGTTTTCAAGGGAACTTTCTTAACAACACCAGAGGAGTCTATAATGTTCGCATAACCAAAGAGGTTTTCCTCAGAAGTGGTAACAATTAAGGATTGCAACAAAGCTATCTCCCACAGTCTTTCCTGCTGCTTTAACCTTTTCCTTAAGATCTCTACCAATAATCAAAAACGGCTGTTTAGCAGTATTTGTCAAGATTTGCTGTTACAAGACTTCCATCAGAAACAAGAATGATTGCTCTAACCTTGTTTGTACTTGAAGAAGTCTCTTTGCTCTGAAGTTTAATGTAAGTTTCTCTTCCGGTATCTACACCAATAAGGGGCGCATAAAGTGCTGTTTCTCTATAGGTCCATGTTTCAAAATCTGCCTCACTAAGTAAATTATGATCTTTGCTGCATTATCATTAAAATCAAGGCTTACATCTACTTTAAAACTTCTTTCTGCAAGAACAGTTGTTCCATCGACCACAACCTTAAGATAAGTATCTTTATTGGTGATTATATTAGTAGTGTTATATGTGCAAGTAAATTTATTGTTAGCCTCATCCTTTGTACAGTCTGTATTAGAGCTACTACCAAAACCCGGATCATTTTGACTTTTGATATTCCAGAGATATCACTTGTCTTTAACACAACTTTAACCACCTCTATATCAGTAGTAGTATCATTTATATCCTAATTAAGATCATAATAATTAACAGTAACTTCACCCATCTCACAATTTGTAGAATTTCCATCGTATAACAATTTAAAATCTTTTTCATAGTCTATTTTAGCATCCAATTTTTGTGAAACTTTAGCTGAAACTGAGGCTTTACTTCTATAAGGTTCCTGAGGCAGTATCATGAACGACTTAGGTTGCAACAGTTCCTGCATTAATCATCAATGTGATTGTAGTTGTTTCAGGTAGAACAGTAAAGGTAAGATCAGAAACTCCAACCAGGTATTACAATCAGAACTAACTTTTTTCTTTATCTGGTAATTTAAACCATTAGTCAAAGTAGTGCCATTTCCACTAAAAACTATTGTCTCGGTTCCACTCCCCTGATTGAAGAGTTACTATCGGAGTAATACCATTGCAAAATTGTAAATCACCCCCTGTATTATCACTCCATTTTCCTGCACTCACTTTAAAAGAAACTGTAGGGTCTAAAAGAGCACCAAGAGATATCTGCCGGTGTATAAACAATGTTTATAATCTTATCTTCAATATTTACTGTTACAGGATTTGTGAACGTGCCGACTTCGACCACTTCTTTCACTACTTTAAATGTATTAAGCGTTTATTGACCAGAATTAACTATAGTCCCAACCTCTAAATTTGAAACTATATTCAAAAAACCCTAATGCAACAAAAGCTGCACTTGTAATAAAAACTTTTTAACCTTATCTTTAACCATAATCAATCCTCTTTTTTGTAATTTTTTAACTTTCTCAACTATCTCTACACCTCTTATTTTAATTTTTTACTGTTTTTGCTATTTTATATTGCTTCTTTTCATAACCTTACCTCTAAACCATAGCCTCACCTTCTTTTTTAATTTGTTTATTTTCATTACTTTACCCTGCCTCTCCTATAAGATAGATTTAAATCAAAATTATATAAAGCATGCCTTTTTGTTAAGAGTTTTTTAAAAAATTTTTAAGAATTTTGTTTATTTTTTTCTTTCTTGTCAAGTATTTTTTTAATTTTTTTACAAACATTTTTTTCTTTCTACTTAAACCACTTGAGCTCTTTTTTTAAATCCTCTGTTATTTTGGATGCTTCTTCTAAACTCGAAACTATTCTAGGGGTAAGTATAATTATGAGCTCGGTCTTTCTTTTTTCTTTACTCTTGCTTTTAAAAAGCTCTCCTAAAACTGGTATATCCCCAATAAAAGGGACTTTACTTTCTGATGTGCTCTGTGTTTCAGAGATAAGCCCTCCAAGAACAATACTTTGCCCAGATAAGGCAACAACATTGGTGTTTATCTTTCTTACAAGTATGGTAGGGGAGGAAACCCCTGGTGGGTTTGAACCCATTTCTGAGACTTCCTGAGTTATATTTAAAGTTAAAAGCCCTTTTGTATTTATAGTTGGTTTTACTCTTAAAATTATACCTGTTGAACGGTATTGGATGGTTTGGACAACTCCTGTCGTTGCCCCAGCAGCTTCTGCTGTTGTTACCTGCCCAGTTACCACCGGAACATCTGTTCCAACCTGAATAACTGCTTCTTCATTATCTAAAACCATAAGTCTTGGGGTTGAAAGTATGTTAACCAGATTTTTTGTCGCAAGGGCATTGATAATGACTTTTAATCTTTCTGTTTCAGAAAGAAATGTATAAGTAAGACCTGGGGTTGTTGGAACTCCAAAAGTTGTTTCAAGAGTGTAATTTCCTTCAAACATTTTATTTCTTATAAACCATTCAAATCCATATTTTAGCTCATCTAAAAGGGTTAACTCTGCAACCATTGCCTCAATAAGAACCTGTCTTGGTGGAACATCAAGCTTTTCAAGATAGGTAAGCAAAGTTTTGTACTTAGCTGGGGTTGTCATTATAAGTAAAAGATTTCTTTTATCATCAGCTGAAATCTTAAGCCCGGATATAGAAATGATTTGTGATTTTCCAGATGCCTGTTTTTTTTGCTGGAGAGCTTTCGAAGTCTCTACAGGAGAAAATAACTTTTTAAGGGATTCAAGAAGGTCTGATGCCTTTGAAAACTTTGGTGAATAAACAAACGCCTTTTCTTCTGTCCCTGCACTTTCTGCTGTGTCAAGCTTTTTTGTCCAGTCAATTACCTGGGAAAGGGTTATCTCATCTGGTGCAACAACAAGAATACTATTAAGATATTTTATAGGAATAAAATAAATCCCAGGAGCTTTTGGTGTTTTTGCTACAGTAAAACCAAGACCTTCAAGGATGGTTGATATTTGCTTTATAAAATCCTCAGTTTGCCAGTAAGTAAGCTTTAAGAGGATAACCTTTTTATTCTGCATATAGGGAACATCAAAAAGTTTAACAAATTTTGCAACTTCTTTTATACTTGATGCAGGACCTTGTAAGATTAGAGCATTTTCTCTGAGATATATTCTAAAATTTATATTTCTATAAAACTCTCTTATAAATGTTTGTATCTCTGTGGGTCTTATATATTTGAGAGGAATAACCTGAATTATTTCTGCAGGAGATTCTGGAACCTCTTCTCCAATTCTTATCTCAACCGGCTTTCTTGGAGGCTTAGGTTTTGGTTTAAAAAAATAAAGCGCACCATCTTTTTGGTCAACCTCAATCCCATACCTTTCAATCATTCCAATAGTAGTTTCAAGAACCTTTTCTGGTGGCATAGGAGTTACCATTTTTAAAGTTATAGGAGTTTTATTTTTCATTACATCTTCATCCATTATAAACATTACTTTTAGTGTTTCACCGATAACATAGATTATAAAATCTGAAAGAGGCATACTTTCAACATTAACTATTATTGGTTCTTTTATCTGAAGTAGTGCTGATAGATCAAGCTTTTTTGGGGGAGGAGGTAGAGGTTTGGGAGGAGTCTTTCTTTCATATTTAGGAAGATTTATCTTTTCATACTGTAACTTGTGCTTTTTTTCTTCTTTTACCTTCTCTTTTTCTATTAAAATTTCTTGACTTTCTTTTTTTGAAGGGGTTTCTTCTACTGCTTGCTCCTTTACTATTTTTAAAGGCTCCTTTGCAGAGCACGAAAAAAGAAAAATCAAGGACAAAAGATAGATTATTAAAGGTCTCATTTTACCCCTTCTCTTTTACCTGATAAAATTCTAAGTTCCTTTTTTTGCTTACCTCTTTTAAGAATAACTGAATTCTTACCTATTTTTTCTATGACATAACCGTCAATCATCTTTTCCTTTTCTTTTGCTACAAAAAACTGACCTCTAAAATCTTTTAAAATTGCTTTTTTTTCTTTTTCGATTATTACAATTGCAACAAGGCTATAAGGATTTTCCGGAAGTTTTTCTATTTTATCACCATATCTTCCGTCAACTGCAAAAAGATTTCTATTCATTATATCATTAATCTCAAGTCTGTGTCTTTTTATTTCAGTTGTTTTCATTTTTTTTTCAGAAGAAAAAGGTTTTTTTTGAGAGGGAGGTAGTTTAAGACTGGGTTTTTCTGAAAATGCAAAACCCAAAAAACAAAAAAATGTTAAAACTAAAAAATCCGCAGTATATTGCTTTAAGTTTTTTAACCCCACAATTTTCACCTCTCTCTCCTGAAAAAGGAAAAAGTAATGGTAATATTAAACTCTTGACCCAAAGGATAAAGTTCAAGGTTTCTTATAAGAATAAGTTTATTATAAGTTTCAACCATTTTAAGATATTCAAGAAAAGGTTTTATCTTTCCTTTGAGACAAAGTAAAACATTTATTCTGGTTATCTCTTTTTCTTTTTTTACTTCTGGGATTTCAAAACTTCTAACCATTAAGCCTTTTTCTTCTGCTTTTTTTATAAGCCATTTTAAAACCTTAGTTCTTATTAAATTATAAGAAATATCCTTTGAATAAAGAAGAGATAGACTTTTAGGTTCACCTGTCACTTGAGATGTTTGGGTAAGATAAAGTTTTTTTTCATAAAGTTCTTTTTTAAGCAAATAGGTTTGTTTTAATTCTGAAAGCATTCCTTTATTTCGCTTTATTTTTGAATTGAGAGGTTTTATGATAAAATTGATAATTGAAAGAATAATTATAAGATAAATTCCTATTTTTCTTAAGTCTTCTCTTTTAATCTTTTTAATCACTTTCAAATTCCAAAGTTAAACGAAAATTATATAATCGAGTTCCTGGTTTTCTTATAGGGATTCCTTCAAGCTTTACTGATTTTATCATCTTTGAGGACTCAAGAGCAGAGATTACTTCAAGAGGGTCCTCATAAATCATAGCTACCTCAAGCTTTTTCTCATTTAATACAAATCTGTTTAGCTTGCATCCAGGTGGTATCTTTCGAGCAAGCTCATTCATCACAGTTAAAGGAGAAACAGTTCCTGAAACCTTTTTGTTAACCTCTGAGATAAGAGTTGAGTAATCTTTTAGAACTCTTTCTCTATTTTCAAGAGAAGTTATTTTCTTATCAAGCTCTGAAATTTTAGCTTTTAAATCTTTAACCACAGCATTGTAATTTTGAGCTGTAAAATATAGAAAAACTGAATAACCAGCTAAGGCATAAACGGGAACTCTAAGAATAAAATTTATTTTTAAAGGACGCACCTTTCTTATTTTAAATTCTTTGAGGTTTATTTTAGGAATCCTTTCCAGACAGACAGGATAAGGGGGACCCGGAATTCTTATAACTGACATTTTAAGGTTTATATCTTTTAGTATATTCCCATAAATTATTATTTTCTTAATCTCCTCTTGATAAGGAGTGGGACTTGCTAAAGCAAGACCAGCTAAAAATAACTCAATATCTTTCTGGGTCAAATTAGCAAGAGAAAGGGTCCCTAAAAATTTTCCTTTGGAGTTGGCTATGAGATGATAAATACCCTTCGAGTAAAATATTTTAAGAGCTGTTTCTTCATCCATAAAAAGCAGGTCTTCTGGAATTACATACTGGAAATTGAAACCTTTTGGAATTTTTTCATATTCATCTTTTGACCATGCCCATATATCTACGATTTGTCCTTTTTCAGTGGTTTCAAATATTCTAACAGTGAAGTCTAAATTGGGAATCGGAAAAAGTTCTGATATTTCAAGTTGGATTGCCTTTTTAAGCTTTGCCAAAGGAATATGGGGATAGGTCTTTCTGGTGTAAAAAAGAAACTCTTTTGAGATTATAAGTATTTTTTTTAAAAAAATTTTGGCAAATCTTAAAGATTCTGGAGAAACCTCAGTAACTTTTCCGTCTTTTATCCTGTAAAAATTAACTCCCTCTTTCTGTAAGTATGCTACAATCATCTATTCCTCTTTCCAGTAAATTATACTATAAGGGGAATAAATATTTTTATTTAAATAAACACCTGCTTTTATAGTGTAAAAAGGTTTGGGCTTTCCAGCCTGCACAGTTATTTCAAAATAAGAGGAAGGAAAAAAATATAAGCCTTCGCCTTTAACAATTTTTCTTCCTGTAAGAGAGTAAAGCTCTGCATCAGAGGTAACAGACTTTGTCTGCATATACTCTTTAAACAAACTTAGAGTATCATTACCGATATCAAGGTAGGCAATTAAAACAGGGTCAGGAGCAGTATTTGGATTAAAACCAGTTGCCGGTAAAATACTAATGTATGGTTCAATTTTTGAATAAAGCTCTGCATCCATTCCTTTTATAAGTTTCAGCTCTTCTTTATACTGGATAGGACAATTTCTTGGTTCATATTTTAAACCTTGAGAAGAATACCACCCTTTTTCAGCACCATTCAGTCTTGTTAAATCATCCTGATCAATCCAATCTAAAAGTGAGTCTATAAATGAGTCTGCATTTTGAGGGTCAACTCCAAATTGGATTAAAAGCCTTTTTAGTGCTACAGTGTTGATGGTTGTCACTGAAAGCAATCCATTTGAATCTTGAACCTTTACTGTAAGGTCTTCTAAAAAGGGAACTTCAGTTCCATTAAGAGGAATTCTTTCTATTTCAGGAAGACCTTCGATTTTGGGAAGAATAATTTCTTTTTGGGTCAGCCTTCCATTTAACATTAGGTAAATAAGGGTGTCATAAGTTGAACGTGCTTTAAGTATAGCTTCTGCTTTCTGTTGAAAAGCCTTAGCAGATTTAATATATTCTCTTACAAGCCAGTTAAAACCTATAGAAACAGTTAGGATAACTATTACAAGAAGAACCATCAAAAATGTTGCTGAACCTTTTTTATTTGTACGGATATATCTCATTGTAAATTAGCTTCATCATAGAGTTTGTATTGACTTTTAAAAGTAATTTCTTATCTCCCTCTTTATCTTTATAGCTTATCATTATAGCTGAAGGTAAAGTTTTTTTTAATTTTCCATCAAATTCGTTAAACCATTCATATTTTATTTTATTTATGTCAAACCCATAGTATTGAAAATTAATTTCCTGAACATCAGCCAAAACCAAGTAAGAGTTGCCTTTTTTATAATTTCCAAATAAAAAATCATCTTCTATATCTTCGTATTTTTTTGTATCAACAGGAAGTTCATAATACTTAAGATCGTAATCACCTTTTTCATTTTTCTCTTTCAAAACCCATACAACGCAGGGAGAACCTTCAGCAAAAGGAGATAAAGAGACATAAGAGAAACCATTTTGATTCCCTTTAAAATAGGGAAACCAGCCATATTGTCTGTCTTTTACATAATAATCAGTAATAGAAGCTATGCTTTTATCAAGCCAGACAATCTTTGCATACTGCCAAAAACTAAATCCTTTTTGTGCAAGGGCTTTATACTGCATTAAAGTTTGATTTAAAGCAATACTCCCAAGCATAAGCATTGTAGTAAAAATTGCCACAGCAATAACAACCTCAATAAAGGTATATCCTTTAGATGCCAATCTTCTCTGAGGAAACAAGTTGTTTGCTCCTGAAAATATGTATTTTATAAGTTTTTATTTTATCTTTGTAAATAAATTTTAAAGTTACTTCATAAAGATAAAGCTCATACATGGAAGGAATTTTTACTTCTGCTAATCCTTCAGGTTTTGATTTGGCTATCAATTTTGATGTCCATTCAAGAGTTACTCCATCTCCAAGGTCTTCAATACCTGACTCCTCAGAAAGATCAAGAGTTCTAAGTAGAGCAGGGGTTTGAGACACTTTAAGAGCTATTATATTTACAGTATTTGCTTTTTCAAGATATTGGAAACCAAGTTTAAATAAATACATACTTGCTGCAATTCCTGCTGTAAGAATCATCCCAGCAATTAAAACATCTATGGTAATAGAACCCTTTTTAAGCCTTTTCATTTCTTATCCTTTCAAGAGATAGATCTCCAAAGGGTGCTGAAACAACAATTTTGTATTTTTCACCACCAACATATATTTCTATCTCTCCGCCATTTGATGTTCCATTTTTAAAAAGTTTAAAAGGCTTTTTTACTACAATGTAAACTCCGGGGAAAACCTTTGGTTCACCATTTACAATTAAAATGCCTTCAGAAGAAGATATATCCTTTTCTTCACTATAAAGAAAACTCTCCCTTTTTAAAGAAGCTATATAAAGCATAACTTTTTGAGCTTTAAGAGAGTTTTTATAACTTTCATAAAGTTCATAAGAAATTGGTAAAGTTACAGAAAAAATTAATCCAATAATACTAATAACAATAAGGATTTCAACAAGGGTAAATCCATGAGTTTTCATTTTAAAATTTGATTGCTCCTACATTCATCACTGTAAGAATAAGAGAAATCACTATGAAACCCACTATTATTCCCATAAAAACTATTATGGTTGGTTCAAGAAGGGTAAGAAATCTTCTTATTGTAGTTTTAAATCTCTCATTAAATATCTGATAAAGTTCAAAAAATATTTCAGAAAGATTACCACTTTCATCACCAACTACAACAAGATTAATAAATATATCTGGAAGAATAGCGATCTGAGAATAAACTTCAGCAATTCTCTTACCTTTTTTTATTTCATTTATACTTGCTAAAAAGGCGTCTCTAAGTGCTCCATCCTGAATAATCTCTGCAGATAGTTTAACAGCTTTTATAAATTCTACCCCACTTTTAAGCATTGAATGCATAGAATAACAAAACCTTGAAAGCTCAAGATAAAAAAGAAGAAACTTTATAAAAGGAATTTTACCTATAATACCTGTTATTTTTTGAGTATTGAGATTGATAATTTTGTATTGTTTTAAAAGAAAAAAAGTAAGAATAACAGCAAAAAGCAAAAAAATGACTTTTATATTAAAAACAGATGCAACTGTAAAAATAAACTTAGCTGGTAAAGGCATTTTACCTGTTGTTTCAAAGATAGCAAAAAATCTCGGAATTATAAAATTAAACATAAATATAAGTGTAACAATGCTTGCAAGAATAAGGAAAAAAGGATAAGTAAGAGAATTGATAATTTCTCTTCTAAGTTCTATCTGAAATTTAAGATATTGAGCTACATTATCAAAAGCTGTTGAAAGATTACCTATTGATTCTCCCATATAGATCATACTTATACAAACTGAAGGAAAAAGTTTGTTTTTTTCTATTGCCTTAGCAACATTTTGTCCTGATTTTATTTCTTGATTTATAGCAATTAAAGCTTCTTTCAGCTTTTGTTTTTTTGAAGTATTGGCTAAGAGATTTAACGCTTCGTCAATTTTCATTCCTGATCTGATAAGAATACTCAGCTGATTAGCAATATTATAAAGATCCTGCTGTGTTATTCCTCTTCTTAATGTAAAAGAAATCTCCTTTTTTGTTTTTTCTTTTATCTCAGTAACAATAAAGCCTTGTTCTTTAAGTCTTTGTATAGCTTCTTTAGTATCTCCTGCTAAAATAATTACCTTTTTTTCAACTCCTGAAGACTCAATATAGGTGCACTGATATTCTTTTAACATACTCTTACTTTTAACATACTCTTAAAATCTCTGGAATGGTAGTAATCCCTTTTAGAACTTTTATAAATCCATCTTCTCTGAGTGTTCTAAAATTTCTTTTTTCCTTAAGATATTTCCTAAATGATTCAAGAGATTTAAGCTTAAGAAAAGCTTCTTTAAGTTCGTCATCATATTCAAAAATCTCAAAAATGGCAATCCTTCCTTTATAGCCAGTATTTACACATTTAGAACAGCCCCTACCTTTTAAAATCTTAGGCTCACCGATTAAATCTTCCCATTTCTTTTGTAAATCGTCTAATCCGTAAGTTTTTCTTATTTCTTTATCTAAGGAAATCTCTTCACTGCAATAAGGACAGTTTTTCCTTACAATTCTTTGAGCAATAACTCCAATTATAGACGCATTAATAAGATATTCTTCAGTACCCATTTCAATAAGCCTAAAAAGGCTGCTTGGTGCGTCATTTGTATGAAGGGTGCTCAGAACAAGATGACCTGTTAAGGCTGAGTGTATAGAAATCTCTGCTGTTTCTCTATCTCTTATCTCTCCTACCATTATTATATCTGGATCATGCCTCAAAATTGAGCGAAGGGCATTAGCAAAGGTTAACCCTACTTCTAGTTTTACTTGAATTTGATTTATTCCTTCAAGTTGATACTCCACTGGATCTTCAATGGTAATTATCTTTTTTTCATCACTGTTTAAGTAAGTAAGCATTGAATAAAGGGTAGTTGTTTTTCCTGAACCTGTTGGTCCTGTAACAAGGAGTATTCCATATGGATAAGAAATAAGCCTTAAAGCTAAATCATAGTGATCTTTTTCCATCCCAAGGGCTTTTATATCAAAAGAAAGTCTCTCTCTATAAAGTAATCTCATCACAACCCCTTCACCATAAACCATCGGAATTGTAGAGACTCTTATGTCAAGTAGAATAGAAGAAACTCTTGTTGTAAATTTCCCATCCTGAGGGAGTCTCCTTTCTGCAATGTTTAAATTTGAAAGAAGTTTTATTCTTGAAATAACAGCTCTTGTAAAATTTTCATCTAAAAATTCTATATCATGAAGTATTCCATCAATTCTAAATCTTACCCGTCCCTTATTTTTGTAATTTTCTATATGAATATCAGTTGCTCTTAAATCTACTGCCTTGTTTAAAAGATTATTTAAATATTTTATTACTGGAGCTTCAAAAGCAAGTTCAGTAAGCTTTTCCACATCTTCATCAATCTCCAAGGATTTTATTTCTGTTGTGTCTTCAAAAATAAAAGCTTTAGAAAGGGCTTTTATCTTTTCTTCTGTTGCAAGAAAAAGTTTTATCTTAAATCCTGTGAGATTGGTTATATAATTAAAGGTTTCATAGTTAAAAGGATCAGAAGTTGCAACACAGAGAGTTTGTGTTTCTGATTCAATTTTGATAGGAACACATTTTTTTTCAATTAAAAATTTTATGTTTAATTTTCTGTTTAAATTTTTTTTAAGCGCTTCTTCAATTTCAAAGTTGTTATCAAGAATAGGAATATCAAGATAAAGAGATAAAGCCTCAATGAGTTGTTCTTCTGATAAAACTCCTAAACTCACCAATATTTGCCCAATTGAAAAGGAAGATTCTTTTTGAAGAAGATGGGCTTTTTTCAGGTCTTCTTCTTTTATCTGAAATCTTTCTTTTAAAATTTGCTCAAAATTCATTTATTTACCCCAGTTGGTAATCGATTTTTCGTTAAGTTGACCATCTGGACCGAGAGAGTATAAATCGTAGGGACCATGTTCTCCAGGATATTTGTATACATAGTTTCTACCCCAAGGATCCTTTGGTATCTGTCTTTTAGCAAGATACGGCCCTCTCCAATTAGGATCATTACAATTTATAAGTTCATCAAGAGTATTTGGATATCTTCCCATATCAAGTCTAAATGCCTCAATTGCACTTGAAAGCATTTCTAATTGAGCTTTTGCAATTTCTTCTTTTGCTCTTTCATATCTTCCTATAAGGTTAGGAACAATTAAAGAAGCGATAAGCCCTATAATGGCAACAACTATAAGGATCTCAAGAAGTGTAAAACTCTTTTTACCTTTTTTTACTCTTTTTTCTATAAATTTTCTCATAGCACCCTCCTTAATTTAACTCATAAATTTATTTTAAGTTACCCCACTTGTTTGTCAATTATTGTTATAAAAACCGTATTTTATTCTTTTAAAGTACTTTCTTGATATTCTTTTACCACTTCTTCAGGGTTTCCATCCATTTTTATCTTTCCGTCTTCTAACCAAATAGCTCTATCACAAAGTTTTTTTATGTTTTCAAGACTATGACTTACAAGTACTATGGTTACCCCCTTTTGTTTAAATTCTAATATTTTATTATAACTTTTCTTTTGAAACTCTATATCTCCTACTGAAAGAATTTCATCTATTAAAAGTATTTCTGGTTCAAGATGAGCAATAACTGAAAAAGCAAGTCTTGCAACCATGCCAGAGGAATAAATTCTTATAGGTTGATCTATAAAATCCTTTATACCAGAAAATTCAATAATAGAATCTATCTTAGAAAGAACTTCCTTTTTAGTCATACCAAGAAGGATACCATTTAAAATAATGTTTTCCCGCCCTGTTAAGTCAGGGTGAAAACCTGCACCAAGCTCAAGAAGTGGAGAAACTCTTCCTTTAACAAAAATTTTCCCTGAATCAGGTTTCAAAACACCTGCTATTATCCCCAGAAGAGTGCTTTTACCTACTCCATTTCTACCAACAAAACCTACACACTCACCTTGGCTGATTTCAAAAGAGATTCCTTTTAAAACCACATGTCTTTTTTTTAAGTTTTTGATAGATTTATTAAAATGAATTAAAAAATTTTTAATCCCTCCAGTTATGTGAGTATAGGAAGGGTAGCTTTTTACAACTTTATCAAAAATAATTACCTTATCCTTCATAACACTTCAGCAAATTTATAAGATAACTTTTTAAAAACATTAAAGCAAAATGTAAAAAGGATTAGCGAATAAATTAAATAAAAACAGTAAAACTTAAAATTAAAAATTCCCTTTATAAATAAATCTCTCCATCCTATAATTATACCACTTATAGGGTTTAAAAAGATAAGTTTTCTATATTTTTCAGGAACTAAAGTTATATCGTAAAAAACTGGAGTTGCATAAAAAAGAATAAGTAAGAATACCATAACAAGCCTTTCTAAATCTCTGAAAAAGAGATTGATACTTGAAATTAAAAGAGCTAATCCATAGGTTAATAAAAATTGGGCAAAAAAACATAAAGGTATTCCAAAAAGCCATATCGGGCTTGGGATTTTGCTAAAAAGCAACCCAAAAATAATAATAACCGGTATAGTTAGTAAAAAATGGACAGCGTCATTTAAAACATTAGCAAGGGGTATAAAATAAACAGGAAAATTAACCTTCTTTATCAAACTTGCATTACCTATTAAAATTACTGGAGAACTTCCTATTGAATTACTAAACCATTGCCAGGGAAAAAGCCCAGTTATTAGAAAAAAACTATAATTTTCTATAGGAACTTTCATTATAACTTTAAAAGCAAAATAAAATATTAATGCCATAGTTAAAGGATTTAATAAAGACCAGAAATAACCAAGGTAGCTATTTTTATACCTAACCTTTAATTCCTTAACAACTAAAACCGAGATTAAATCTAAATAATATTTAAAGGTTCTATTTTTCATAAATATAGAATTTTAAAAAATTTGATATTTAAACAAATTCATAAGAAAAACAGGTTTTTATCCTTTACTTTGGGCATAATTTTTAACTTGAGAAAATATCTGAATCTGAAGTAATTTAGGTAGATATTTATAAGCCTCATTTCTAAAAACTTTTTTTACAATTTCACCCATATATTTTATATTCTTAATCTAGGGTCAAGATTTTCTAAATCTTCATGAAGGTCTACAGGAATTACTTACATAAATTAAATATTATCATAAAAGTTTTTTCTTAACAAGAACAAACACTAACAGGCTCCTTCTCCTTTTAAAACCACTTTGACTGTCTTCAAAAGTATAACTAAATCAAGCCAAAGACTCCAATTTCTTATATACCAGCAGTCAAGACTTACCCTTTCTTCATAGGTTAAGTTACTTCTCCCACTTACCTGCCAGAGCCCAGTAATACCTGGTGGAATAAGACAATAAAATTCCGCATTTTCTTGGTAATACTTATCCAATTCTTCCTTTGTCACAGGTCTTGGACCAATTAAGCTCATCTCCCCTTTTAAAACATTGAATATTTGAGGTAATTCATCAAGAGAGGTTTTTCTTAAAAACTTGCCGATTGGAGTAACTCTTGGATCATTAGTAAGTTTATACTTTGTTTCCCATTCGGCTTTTGCTCCTGAATTGGTTTCAAGCACTTGTTTTAACTTTTCTTCAGCATCTTCATACATAGTCCTAAATTTATAACATTTGAATGGCTTTCCGCCTTTACCAATCCTCTCCTGAGAAAATATAATAGGTCCTTTTGAAGTTAATTTTATAATGACAGGTATAAAAATAAATAAGGGTATTGCCAAGATGAAAAGGACAAGAGAAAACAGATAATCTATTGTTCTTTTCACAAAATAGTTAAAAGGATTAGCAAGATTATTCTTAAGTTCCAAAGCGAAGACATCTTCTTTAAAAAAATATCTGATTTCCGTCCCTATTACAGGTATCTGTTTTACTTCAGAAATATAAAAAATTTTTCTAAATTTGGTAAGATTTTTGTTAAAAAAATACAAAAACTTTTCATTAAACTTATAAGAATCTGATATGACAATTGTTTGAATATTAAAATGTTGAATATATCTTTTAATGCCCTCTTTATCTTTAAAGACTTTTATCCCTTCTATCTCATGATGTTTTGTTTCATCATCTATAAAACCAACTACTTCATATCCAAGGTTTGGCTCTGCTCTAATTGCTTTCACAAACTTTGTTCCATTTTCAGTAGCACCTACTATAAATACTTTCTCCCTGCCCCATCCAAGTTTATATAAAATTCCTTTTAATCTCATTCTTAAAATTGGGAGAACAATAAAACACAAAAAAAGCCAGGTTAATACTACCAGCCTTGAATACTCAATAGCTTGTTTTGAAACAAAAAGTATAACAGCTACTATAACCCCTGTCAGAAAAGTTGATTTCCATAAAAGTTTTACCTCATCCCAAAAAGTTAATCTTTTTGAATAGGCACCTTCATAAATCATTACCCCAAAATGAACTCCAACAAGCCACAAATATTTTTTAAATGAATGATTGAAAAAAGGAAGATCAGAAAAAAATAAAGGCACAATTTTTGTCCTTATTACAATGGATAGATACAACAAAAATAACAAAAGCAAAAGATCAAATATTATTATAAAAAAATTAAAAAAAAATTTTTTAAAATTTAAAAAACCCAGATTTAAAAAAGAAGACATATTATAATCTTTTTTTTCTTTTAGTTCACTCAGCTTTGCATCTGATTAACCAAAATTTTAAACTTTATTAAACATTTTACAAGTTATGCAAGACAAACTTGATTATGTCTCAATAATTGTATCTGGTAAGATAATATGAAAATAGCGAGAGTAAAGTAATAAGTTAATGGAAAGTTCTTATGCAATAAAATAATCAATCTCCTAGATGAGAGGAAAAAAATACCTAAAAGATGAAAAACTTGATATTAAAAAATCATAGTAGTGATAAAAAAAATAGTAAAATGAATGCTTAAGAAGAAAATATAATTAATAAAAACATATAATATTTATATTTTTAACTCTTGTCAAAAGCTTATAAAAGGTATATTCTTTCATTTTTAGGAATTTTTTTAATAGGAGGAAAAGGAAATGGAAATCGAAATTAATTTAGCTGAGCCAGAAAAAAGAAAATCCCCTGATTTTAAAAATTTACCTTTTGGAAAAATTTTTACTCCTCATATGTTTGTAATGAAATATGAAAAAAATAAAGGATGGCATTCACCCCAAATTAAACCATTTTCTAATATAGAACTTCATCCTGCAGCTATAGTTTTACATTATTCACAAACAGTATTTGAGGGTATGAAAGCTTATTATGGAATTGATAGCAAAATAAGACTTTTTCGACCATGGGATCATATTGCCAGACTTAACCATTCTGCTGAAAGATTATGCATCCCTACAATAGATTCAACTTTTGTTTTTGAAGCAATTAAAACTTTAGTTCTAATTGATAAAGATTGGATACCAAAGAAAAAAGGTGCAGCTCTTTATATAAGACCAATCATTTTTGCTACACAACCTACACTTGGTCTTAAGGTAAGTTGTGAATATCTTTTTCTTATAATTTTATCTCCAGTAGAAGCTTATTATGAAGAAGGTTTTAATCCTATTAAAATTTATGTAACTAATGAGTATATAAGAGCCTGTCCAGGAGGAACAGGAGAAGTAAAAACAGGTGGTAATTATGCTGCCAGTCTTAAAGCTCAAGAATTAGCTCACAAAAAAGGATATACTCAAGTTCTCTGGCTTGATGCTAAAGAAAGAAAATATGTAGAAGAAGTAGGAAGTATGAATATTTTTTTCTATTTTGAAAATGAATTAGTTACACCTGCTCTAACAGGTTCAATACTGCCAGGTATTACTCGAGATTCAGTTTTAAAATTAGCTCCCCAGTTTGGAATCACTGCTAAGGAAAGAAGAGTTTTGATAGATGAAGTAATAAGAGGAATAGAAAATAAAACTTTAAAGGAATGTTTTGGCACAGGAACAGCTGCAGTAATAACTCCTGTAGGTGAAATATATTATAAGGAAAAATCTTATATTATTAATGATGGTAAAATAGGAGATCTTACTAAAATGCTTTTTAAATATATTACAGAAATTCAATATGGAGAAAGAGAAGATTCTTTTAACTGGACAGTTATTTTAGAAGATTAAAAATCTACTACCAATCTATTACCCCTCTTGCTTTAGCAAGTTCTCTTTGAACAGCAACTGCTTTATCAAGTTCTAAATCCGCTTCTTCTTCCAATCCTTTTTCTCTTAAAACTTGACTTCTTGCCATATAAGCAGCTGGATAAGTAGGCTCAAGATCAATAGCTTTAGTAAAAAATTCCAAAGCTTTATCCAAATCTTTTTTACGATAATATATCT
>Ga0190363_1000374_pt1 | contig 25978 bp, 33 predicted proteins | sample 48721867_MG_FD_161272 | JGI IMG/M metagenome (GOLD analysis project Ga0190363, IMG submission 161272) | Hydrothermal vent microbial mat bacterial communities from Southern Trench, Guaymas Basin, Mexico - 4872-18-6-7_MG | ecosystem: Environmental > Aquatic > Marine > Hydrothermal vents >... | reverse complement strand
AAGATACTAGGAGTGGATGCAAAACTTCAGGGAAGCCTAGATGAGCCATTCACACTAGAGGTTAAGGGTGCGGGAATAACGTACTAGCTCCACATAATTAAGGAGACGGTGTATCAAATCCTTAAACTTAAAAGCGATATCATTAGTATGTGGAGGGAGGGATATTAAATGCCGTTCAAAGAAGGCGACATAGTACTAATTGAGTACTCCGTATTTATTAAGGAAACAGGCGAGCTAGTAGAAACCACCTCAGAGACCGTAGCTAAGCTCCACAAAAAGTACAGGGAAGGTGAGGTATACGAGCCTGAAGCGGTAGTAATAGGTGAGGGCAGGTTCGTTGAAGGATTTGAGGAAGCGCTGAAGAACGCAGAGGTAGGTAAAGAGTATGAGGTAGATGTACCTCCGGAAAAGGCCTATGGACCAAGGGACAGGAGTAAGGTAAAGACGTTTTCACGCCGAGTATTCATAAGAAATAACATAGTACCTGAGGTTGGGAAGGAGGTAACAATAAACAACGTAACAGGCAGAATAATAGCAGTTGAGGGTGGCAGAGTCGTAGTCGACTTCAACCACCCGTTAGCGGGAAAGACACTGAAGTTCAAGTTTAAGGTGCTTAAGAAGATAGAGGATGTTATCGAGAAGGTAAAGTACTTCATTAAGAGAAGACTCAAGAAGATAAATATAGACGCAATCAACGTAACTAAGGACGAAGAGAAGAAGGCAATAATTATTGAGCTACCTAAGGAGTACAGACTAGCTGACGGTATACAGATAGTTAAGTACCTAGTCTCAAGAGATGTAGTTAAGTGGGTGCCTGAAGTAAATGAAGTAGTGTTCACAGAGAAGTTCAGTAAAGAGGAATTTACAGGTGAGTCAGGTGAGCAGCCAGAAAAGGCAGCCTGAAGTAAACATAGGTGTCGTCGGCCACGTGGATCACGGCAAGACAACTCTAGTTCAGGCAATAACAGGTATCTGGACGGCTAGGCACTCGGAGGAGCTAAAGAGAGCAATGACTATTAAGTTAGGTTATGCAGATGCAGACATATATGAATGCAACGACATGCCAGAGCCAGACAAGTACGTGTCAGATCCAAGTAGATGCAAAAGTGAAGCAGTATATAGGCGCAGCGTTTCATTTGTTGATGCTCCCGGACACGAGGTATTGATGGCCACAATGCTATCTGGTGCAGCACTAATGGATGGCGCAATACTTGTCGTGGCGGCTAATGAGCCATGCCCGCAGCCCCAGACAAGAGAACACTTCGCAGCACTCGACATAATAGGTGTTAGGAAGCTGATTGTAGTTCAGAATAAGGTCGACGTTGTGTCTAAGGAAGAGGCGCTAAAGAACTACAAGCAAATAAAGGAATTCCTTAAGGGAACGTGGGCTGAGGACGCTCCAATAATACCTGTGAGTGCACTGCATAAGGTGAACACTGACGCAGTAATCATGGCTATAGAGAAGCTTATCCCGACGCCTGAAAGGGACTTATCTTCACCACCGCTAATGTTTATTGTCAGGTCATTTGAGGTGAATAAGCCGGGCACGCCGCCCAACGATCTTGTGGGTGGCGTAGTAGGTGGGTCGCTTCTACGTGGGGTTCTCAAGGTGGGTGATGAGATAGAGATTAAGCCAGGTATAAGAATGGAGAGAGGAGGAAGAGTTGTTTACGAGCCGCTGACATCGGAGGTCGTAAGCATCAGGTTTGGCACGCGTGAGTACAGTGAGGCGAAGCCGGGAGGGCTAGTAGCTATAGGTACTAAATTAGACCCAGCACTAACTAAAGCAGATAGACTGGTCGGTAACGTACTAGCTAAAGCTGGTACACTTCCTGATCCACTCACTACTGTAACAATTGAGTATAAGCTGATGGAGAGGGTAATAGGTACTAGGGAGTTGATTAAGGTTCAGCCTCTAGCTAAGGGAGAGAGGATCATGCTCACTGTTGGTGCGGCAGTTACGCTAGGTGTGATAACTAAGCTAGGTAAGGACAGGATGGAGTTAACTTTAAGAAGACCTATAATTGCTTGGGAGGGTATGAGGGCAGCAATCAGCAGGCAGGTTTTAGGGCGTTGGAGGCTTGTAGGTTGGGGTAAGGTAGTAGGTGCGTAACAGAGCTGGAGCTCATGGCAAGGAGAAATGAGTGCTAAATCGGTTAAGAGGTGCAGAATTCTATTAGACACTAGTGTACTATTAATGCTGTATGACGGTATAGATGTGATTGAGGAAATTGAGGATTCCTTAAGCATTAAGTGTGAGTTCTACGTACCGACTGCAGTAGTTAATGAGCTACTGAAGTTAAAGGATCAGAGAAGTGGGTGGAGGAGTAGGGCAGCAGCAATAGCCCTGCAGTACATTAAGGGGAAAGTCAAGGTGATGGAGCACCCGCCAGGTAAGAAGTACAGTACAGCTGATGAGGTAATAGTAGATATTGCTAAAGTGCGTGGTGAGGAATTCATATATGCGACAGTTGATAAGGAGTTAAAGGAGAAGTTAAGAGAACTCGAGGTGCCTGTACTGACGTGGTGGCTTGGGAGGCGAAAGTTCGTTATTATAGCTTAAAATGACTCAATAATATCATAATAATACTTAAAAATAGAATTCATAAACCATATAGTTGGTTCTGGTGGTAGAATGTTTAGGCTAATTGAGATTGAAGACATAATCAGAGTGCCTCCAGACAGATTTGGCGAGGACCTGGAGAGGATAGCATATGAGCAGCTCAGGGAGAGGTACATAGGGAGGGTTGACAGAGACTTAGGGCTGGTTATAGCTATAACTAATATTAGGGTAGAACCTGACGGTATTATTTTACCCGGTGACGGGGCAACATACCATAAGGCGAGGGCGGACTTCATTACTTACTACCCAGTAAACAATGAAGTGGTTGAGGGGGAGGTCGTAGATGTTAAAAAGATAGGTGTATTCGTTAACATTGGCCCGATAGATGCTTTTGTACATATTTCCCAGATAACGGATGACAGAATGATATATGATGAAGCCAGAGGCATTTTAGTAGGTGAGGAGACAAAGCTAACAATAAGTAGGAGTGACATAGTCCGAGGAAGAATTGTTAACGTAACGATAGCGCCGCCAGCTCTTATAAGAGTAGGTATGACGTTGCGACAGCCAACCCTAGGTAAGATTAAGGAGGGAGTTAGGTAGTGCCAGCAAGAAGGAGGCAGTCAAAATTATTTAAAGCATGCATTAAGTGTAAGTACTTAGTACCCTTAGACACACCAAAATGCCCTGTCTGTGGCTCAGAAAACTTTACAGAAAATTGGTCAGGCATGATAATCATAGTTGACATAGAGAAGTCAGATATAGCTAAAATGCTAAATATTAAGGTTCCCGGGAGATATGCTATAAGATTAGGTACGTAGCACTAGTGAATCACACAAAACACTAAAAGTGAAGAGTTAAATTTCGTCCATAACTAAAATAGGAGTAGGTGGTGGGTAAATGCAGGAGCAGGAGATAAAAGCACTAAAGACTGCAACGCTCCCGAATGGAGCTGTGCTCCACGTAGTTAGAGAAAGGGATAACAAGGTAATAGGTAGGCTTGAGGCATACTGCGTGGTAACGCACGTAGGTAAAGGCACACCCTCACGTAAGGAACTGGTGGAGGCGGTATCGTCTATGTACTCCAAGCCGCCAGAACTTATTGTCATCAAATACATCAGGAGTGACTATGGCATAGGTAGGTCACGCGTTAAAGTGCACATTTACGAGAGTGTCGAGAGGCTAAGGAGTTTCGAACCGGAATACATACTAAAGAGACATGGGGTGAGCTAGGATGGCCTGGAGGCACAAGCTTTATGAGTATGACTATGAGAAGGGAACTATTAAGTTAAAGAACAAAATATGCCCAAAATGCGGCAGAGTTATGGCATTACATAAGAAGCCAGTACCACGCTGGCACTGCGGCTACTGCAGCTACGTTGAGTATGTTAGAAAGTAGTAGGTTGTTTTATTAATGAAGACCCTAGTACTCGGTATAGAATCAACAGCTCATACATTTGGTGTAGGCATAGTTAACGAGTCGGAGATCGTAGCTGATGTTAGGTACAAATACGAGCCAGAAAAAGGAGGAATTCACCCGAGGGAAGCAGCACTTTATTTCATGAGTGTAGGGCCCAAAGCTGTTGCTGAAGCACTGAGGAAAGCGCAGGTGAGCGTAGGGGAGTTAGCAGCGGTTGCTGCGGCACTAGGTCCGGGCCTAGGTCCTTGTTTAAGAGTAGGGGCAACTTTCGCTAGAGCTATGGCCGCCTACTTCAGAAAGCCTCTCGTGCCGGTTAATCACGCAGTGGCTCACATAGAGATAGGTAAGTTAGTTACAGGTGTTGAGGACCCGCTCATAGTGTACTTGTCGGGGGGTAACACACTTATCGCTGCATTTAGTGAAGGGAGGTACAGGGTATTCGGTGAAACTCTCGATATCGCTTTAGGCAACTTTATGGATACGTTCGTTCGTGAGGTGGGGCTGGCGCCACCATACGTAGTAAATGGTGTACACCAGCTCGACAGGTGCGCTGAAGGAGGTAAGAAGCTGGTCGACTTGCCGTATGTTGTTAAAGGACAGGATGTTTCATTTTCAGGTCTCCTAACAGCAGCACTGAAAGCCGTAAGAAAGGGTCATGTACTTGAAGATGTATGCTATAGTGTTAGGGAGATAGCATACTCAGCTATAGTTGAGGTCGCAGAGAGAGCTCTAGCACATACCGGCAAGAAAGAGATATTAGTTGTTGGTGGTGTAGCAGCTAGTAAGTACTTGAGGGAGAAGTTCGAGGTGATGGCGAAGCTCAGGGATGTCGAATTAGCTATAGTACCGCCTGAGTATGCGGTGGATAACGGCGTAATGATAGCGTGGACAGGCCTCCTGGCTTTTAAGTCAAACACTACTGTAGAGCCTGAGAAAGCGTATGTTAAGCAGCGGTGGAGGCTTGATGAAGTTGACATACCCTGGATCAAGTAAGGAATTCAAGATCCTTGCTGTCGGAGCTGAAGCAGTTCTAATGAAGGGATACTTCCTGGGTATTGAGTCGGTGTACAAGGTCAGAGTACCTAAGCCTTACCGAGACACAAGGCTGGACCTCAGGTTAAGGCGTGAGCGTACACTAGCAGAAGCTAAGCTCATGATCACAGCTAAGAAAGCTGGCGTCAATGTCCCCTACATCCTGCTAATAGAGCCTGATGCTGGAGTAATAATTATGGAATACTTGAAGGGCAGCCTACTCAAGAACGTACTAAACACGCTGCAAGATTCAGTAATGCATAAGACACTAAAGCTTGTTGGGGCGATGGTCGGAAGGCTGCATAATGAGGGCATAGTTCATGGAGACCTGACGACATCAAATATCATCATACACCACGATACGGGAGAGCCGTACTTAATAGATTTCGGTCTAGCTAAGGTAAGCGACAACATAGAGGATAGGGGGGTTGATATACATCTATTTCTGAGGTCACTAGAGAGCACGCACTACGTGGTTAAAGATAAAGCCTACAAATACTTCCTTGAAGGATACGGCGAGGTAATTGGTCAGGAGGAGCTAAGTAAAGTCATAGACAAGGTTAGAGAAATAAGACTTAGGGGTAGATATGTTGAGGAGAGGAGAAGGAGGCGCTATTAGGATAAACGTAATTACAGCTAACGAAGGTAAGGCTAGAGAGTTCATAGAGTTGGGTAAGGTCTACGGAATTGAGGTAAATATAATTAGGAGTCCTAAGGTCGAGATACAGTCTGAGAACCTCGAGGAGATAGCTATGTACTCAGCTATTAATGCTGTAATTTATGTTAGAGACTATGTAGTAGTCGAGGATGCTGGTCTATTTATTGAGGCACTAAATGGCTTTCCAGGACCCTACAGCAGCTACGTCTTCAGGAAGCTAGGTGTTGAGGGTGTGCTTAAGCTCATGGACGGTGTCAGTGATAGGAGGGCGTACTTTAAGTCGGTAATAGCGTTTGCCTCACCTACGGGCTTAGTGAAGGTATTTGAGGGCGTTGTCCATGGCGAGATAGCACTCAGTGCTAGAGGCACAGGAGGCTTCGGGTTTGACCCCATATTTATTCCTAAAGGAGAGCGCAGGACATTTGCTGAAATGAGTGTTAGCGAGAAGAACAAGTACTCACATCGCGCTAAAGCATTTAGGGAGCTAGCTAATTGGTTGCGATCAGCTTTTAAAGCCTCAGATATTCATAGGTGATAGGGAGGTTTAGCGATGAATAAGGGTAAGAAGAAAGGTCAGTCGCACTCGACAAGGCCTCCAGTAACCGTAGCACCTAAGTGGGTGCAGTATTCGCCTGAAGAGATAGAGATGATTATAGTTGAGCTAGCGAAGAAAGGATACACGCCCTCAATGATAGGTATAATTCTGAGGGACCAGTACGGCATACCGCTAACTAAGCCGGTGTTGGGCGTTAAGCTCCAGAAGGTTCTCGAGAAGTACGGCATAACACTAACTATACCTGAGGATCTATACCACCTAATGAGGAGGGCAGTTAACTTAAGGAGGCACTTAGAGGAGCATCCGAAGGATACTCACAGTAAGAGAGGCCTAATAGAAATAGAGTCAAAGATACACAGGCTAGTGAAGTACTATAAGAGAGTAGGTAAGCTGCCACCTGACTGGAAGTATGATCCAGAAAGAGCTAGGATTCTCGTTTCACAACCACTTATTAACATACCTAAGGAGTTAAGGAGCTAAGGTTACCTTAAGACTTTAAAGTTAGATGAAGGAATGATTATAGGGTAATTACTTGCCTCTTGACTTTCGCGGCAGCAACGCATCAGATGTCTTTAGGGAATTTATTGAGGACGCCAAAGAGTCTGATAATTACGTGCGGGTAATTATTGACTATAGCGTTGAGTCAGCTGTCATTGGAGGACTCCTCTGTAAAGCACTGAGAGAATTTGAAATAGGTTTCGAATTAATTAATGACTTACTTGAGATTCCCCTAGACGCAACAAGGCAGTTCCTAATTAATACTAAGGCAGGCAAAGGAGGGAATGCGTTAGCCTTAATGTCTTCTAGCGTTAATACTGTCAGGAAGACTAGCTTAGGCTACGTAATAGAGTCACCTGTTCTTGAGGAGAAGATGCTCGATGTGATTAGTGAGTACATTATAGTTCCGAGGGAAATCAAGTACATGTTAGCATCATCCATCCTAGCAAGACATACCCCAAGAATTCTTAGGGGAGAGCTGAGTCAAAACGAAGAAGAGTTCATCAATAAGCTTGAAGACGAGAATCTAATAAAGAGAATTAAAGGTCCCATGATAATTGGGTGGGGGTATCTCCAGCCAGACGAAGCGGTTAAGTATAGTGTTGACCTCTTCATTCCAAGGTTCTTCATGAGAGATGCTAGCGGTGAGTTAAGCGACGACGTAATAGCCAGAGAGTTAGGAGTGAGTAAGGACAAGATAGTAGGTACTAACTACATGATCAAACAGGATTGGTGTATGAAGGATCTTTACTATTTAGCCTACACAATGATGTGTGTAGTTGATGAAGTAGGGATTGAGGGGATGGTTGCTGTAGTTCTAAATCCCAGTACTATAGTGTGGCATGCCCTAAAAATGTACGAGTACTTGAGGAAGTTGAAGGCTGCAATAGACGAATATCTCGCAGGTAATTGGGAGAGTAAAGGAAAATTCAAGGTGATGCACATTAAGAATCCACCACCACTGAGTATGTTAACTAGGGTTCTGCAGGGTATAGGCAAGATAAGGCAGGATGAGGTAGTAGTTAATGAAACTGGAGGCAAGGTGAGAGTTCCACTACAGGTACTCACCCGCAAGGGTAGGGAAGAGCTGCGCACCAGAGCAGTAATAGAGAAAGGCTATGCAGTTCTGTCGTCAGCTGATGCGTTAAGTAAGGTGAGTACGTAGTGATTAAAGCTACCTTAAGTCTGAGACTGTGTGATGAACAGCTAGCTGAGTCAATAGCTAGAGCCCTGCAGCCTGATAATGAGAGGCCGCCACCTAACTTCAAAATTATCCGTCTGCGTGGTGGGGAATGTGAATTAGCATATTTAATAGAAGGCGGCAGCGGAAATACCCCGAGAGACCTCCTAACCCTACTCTCTGTGATTGACGAAATCTCAAGGCTGAGTGAGTCCCTAAAGCTCCTTGTTGAGGAGATTAAGTAGTCTGAGCTAACCCGCACCAAAATTGACGTCTTTAATTCTTATAAACCCCATATACATCTACATTCTAGGTTGGCGGTAATGCCGAAGGTAACAGTTAGAGATAAGTGGAAGCTGAAGAAATGGTACACAGTCTTAGCTCCGCCCCTATTTGGCAATGTGTCTATAGGAACTACCCCAGCTGATAGAGACTGGAAACTTTTAGGGAGGGTATTTGAGGTTACTTTATTCGACCTCACTGGCGACTTCAGTAAGCACCACATACACCTCTACTTCCAAGTATATGAGGTTAAAGGTGATGTAGCATATACTAGATTTAAGGGCCATGAGCTAGCGAGAGACTACATTAAGTCTATTGTGAGGAGAAAGTCAAGTAAGATTGCTGCTATAATAAACGTGACAACTAAAGACGGGTATGGACTGAGGGTTACTGGGATAGCATTGACAGCTTTTAGATGTAAGACAAGCCAGAAGAAGGCGATAAGAAAGATAATGTTTAAGATTCTAGAAGAGAGAGCAAGGGAAATGACTCTTGACGAGTACGTTAAAGCGATGATCTTTGGCAAGCTAGCAGCTGAGATAATGGAGCAGGGTAAGAAGATATACCCGATAAGGAAAGCAGAGATATACAAGTCAAAGCTACTCACCGTGCCAACTCCTGAAGGTCCTAGGCCAGCTATAATAGTTCCTCAGCCGCAGCAGTGACGCAGCATGATTACTCAGCCTTCTACCTTAGTTCTTTATATGCGAAAGTATTTTGTAGTGTACTCTCTCTAAGGTACTTGGAGTAGGTTATGGACGTAATCATACTGGCTGCAGGCTACGGCAAAGGATTAGAGCCGATAACTCACACTAGGCATAAGTCACTAGTACCCATACTCGGTGAGCCGCTCTTAATTAAGCACCTTAAGGCAATTAACAAGCTAGGAAACATTGAGAACGTGGTCATTGTCGTTAACTATCTGCGTGAGCAGTTAGCAGAGGCTGTTACTAAGGTAAAGAGTGAACTGGACTTCAACATAGTTATCAAAGATCAAGGGAAACCCTTAGGAACAGGTCACGCACTGAGTGTAGCTGTTAGTGAGGTAAGTAGCAGCGAGTTCATAGTCATTTACGCTGATGTGTTCTTTGACTACAGCGACCTAAGAAGGCTAGCTGAATTAAGAGGTAATGTAGTATGTGCGTATAGAGTCAGCGACCCAAGCCGTTATGGCGTGCTTATCTCTGAGGGCGGTAAGCTTAAGAATATAATTGAAAAGCCTGCTGAACCGCCTAGCAACTTAATTAATGCGGGCATATATAAGTTCGATAAGTCAATTGCTAGATACCTGGAGCAGCTGAAGCCAAGCCCTAGGGGAGAGTACGAACTCACTGACGCTATCAATGTCATGTGTCCCCATGCGGAAGTTAAGGTGGTTGAGCTGAATTATTGGGTGGATATTGGAAGACCATGGAAGCTTCTTGAGGTTCATAAGTGTCTGCTCAATCAGTTATCGAGAACCGAGATTAATGGAGAGGTTGAGGCTAACGTAGTAATAAAGGGTAATGTGTACGTGGGGGAGGGTACGGAAATCAGTTCCGGGACCTATATTAGAGGACCTGTATGGATAGGTAGTAACGCTGTCATAGGTCCTAATGCCTACTTAAGGCCGTACACTGTAGTACTAGACTGTGCTAAGGTGGGATTTAACGTAGAAGTAAAGGAGAGCTTAATAATGGAGGGCGTGCATGTTTCTCACCAAGCGTACGTAGGCGATTCCGTAATTTGTGAGCATAGTAACCTAGGTGCTGGGACGATACTTGCTAACTTAAGATTTGATGAATCTGAAGTTAAGGTATTTGTTAAGGGTAGGAGAGAGAGTAGTGGCAGAAAGAAGCTGGGCGCTATGATTGGTGGTTACGTAAAAACAGGTGTTAATGTATCGGTGTTTCCAGGAGTAAAGATTGGAGCGTACTCATGGATATATCCAGGTGTGGCTGTGAAGTATGACGTACCGCCATGTACTATAGTTAAGGGTGATGGCGTCACTGAAGAGCTGAAGAAGTACTGTAAGGTAGACCTCAGTGTTTGGCGGTAGCTGAAACTATCTTAATTACGTCGCCGTCCTTTAGGATGTATGAAGCACCTACTTTCTTACCCTCCCTAGCTAATATAGCGTAAAGGAAGCCCTTACCAAGATCTGTGTGTATCATGTACGCTAGCTCACTGGCTGTCGTTCCGCTTCTAACTAAGTAAGCATCAGGGAGCACATTTCCTTGACTATCAGTAAACTTGTTAGCGTTTTCTACAGGATAAACAACAATAATGCCTAGCACATCGAATACAGCTTTATTTAGAGCCTGCTGAACGCCGGTTCCTCCATACTTCTTCATAAACTCAGATATTTTCTCTAGAGCAGCCAGCTGCTTTCTGTTTAGCTTGCTTTCATCTACTATACTAAATGAGCTATCCCCCGGCAAGTACTCGATGAGGTTTGACTTAGCAGCTTTCCTGAGCGCTAATTCAAATATTGCGCTGGTGGGCACTATAATCTTACTACTGCCGAATTTCTTGATAGCTCTCTTCAGATTGTCCTCGGCTACAGGAACATCCATTTTATTAGCCACAATTATTATTGGTTTTGAGATTTCACGTAGCTTCTTAGTAAATAGCTTAAGTTCTTCTTCACGCCAGGAGCCAGGCTTTGTATTTTCTAATTTAGCCTCCTTTAGTGCTCGAATAACGTGCTCCTTCCTTATCGACAGTCCTGAAACTCTCTTTGCTAGTGCATCAACCACCTTGTCCCAGGGCATGGTGTCTAGGGAGCGGGAGAACCTCACCCAATCTCTTGATATGATGCCATAGAACCACTCATTAACCTCAAACTCTATGGACTCAATATCCTCTAAGGGATCGTGCGTGCCCGGCTTAACAGGATGACCATCATCGTCGGTCGAGCCAGCCATATCCACTACGTGTAGGAGGACGTCGGCTTGCCTCAAGTCATCCATGAACTTATTGCCTAGGCCCCTGCCCTTATGGGCTCCCTTAACTAATCCTGCAACATCCATTAACTTTACAGGTATGAATCTGATGCCCTTAATGCAGAGAGAGTTCTTTGGGTTACATTGTGGTAGGCCAAGCACTGGGTGAGCGCAGGGCTTTCTGACATAGGCTATACCTATGTTTGGCTCTATAGTTACGAACGGCCTGTTCTCTATCTTAACGTGTATTAGTGTTGCTGCCTGAAAGAATGTCGACTTCCCTACGTTTGTTTTTCCTACAACACCGATAATGGGTGTTGATGGCGACGTCTACTTCACCTCATACTCATAAACGACAGAACTGCTTTTTAACCCTGCTAGTCAATTTCTTTAGAAGCAGAGGTGTCAAGCACGATGGCAAAGTCAATGTATCACTACATAGCGCAGCTGTGGAAGAGGCCCTACGATGGTGAGATGGAGGAGGTAATGAGGCAGAGGTTAATAGAGTGGAGAAGGCAGCCAGCAATAGTTAGGGTTGAGAAACCAACTAGGCTTGACCGAGCTAGGGCTATAGGGTATGAGGCCAAACAAGGTTTCGTCGTAGTCAGGGTTAGAGTGAGAAAGGGCGGTATGAGGAAGCAGAGACCAAGGTCAGGTAGAAGACCTAAGAGAATGGGTATCTACGGCTTCGCCCCAGCTAAGTCGCTTCAGCTAATCGCTGAGGAGAGAGCCGCCAGAAAGTACCCGAACTTGGAGGTTCTGGGCAGCTATTATGTAGGCGAGGACGGCTTGTACAAGTACTTTGAAGTCATACTGGTTGACCCTCATCACCCAGCAATACAGGCAGATAAGGACATAAACTGGATTACTCAGCCGAGCCAGAGGAGGAGGGTGTTTAGAGGTAAGACACTTGCGGGCAGGAGAATGAGAGGGCTGCTGAAGAGTAGAGGCTTAAGAGGAACCCACAAGTGGAAGTGGAAGAAGAAAGCGAAGGAGAGGAAGCTCAAGAAGAGGCATGAAGCATCAAGAGGAGCCAGATTAATAGTTCCTAAGGATCTAGCTGAAGAATTAGGCATCGAGAAGTAATAACCATGAGGAGGATCAGGGTACAGCACCTAACACTGAAAGTATTTTCACATGCAACTGAAGATCCGAATAAGGTCAAGAAGGCAGCAGTAAATATTTTGCCTGAGAAACTCAGAAATAAAGCCGTATTTGATGAAGTAGTCACTAAAGGCCACTACGGTAATGAAATTAGGGTACTCACTCTAAAGCTGAAGAGGAAGGAAGCCTTAGAAGCACTCAAGCACATACTCTGTAATATGAGTGAAGTAGAGAGGAACATACTATTAGCTACGCTGGAAACTAGAGTTGACCCACCCTCTCACCTTTACTTAAGGCTAAGTAAGCAAGATGCGTACAGAGGCTCAATACGGCTGCTTGACTCAGGTGATGTTATTAGACTAGCTGTAACAATTGAAGGAGCTACTTCAATAGATGAGATGCGGGATTTTTTAAGTAGCTTAGTTAAGGTGTGCTAAAATACCGGTATACATAGATTTGAGGTACCGGGGCACAGAGAGGTTAGAGGAAGTAGCTCGTATTGCCGAGAAGTTAGGCTACAGGATAGTCGGTGTTGAAGGTCTAGATAAGGTCCAGGTACTTAATGGCGTTACCTTCATTCCGAGGAGGACATCGAGCGATATTAATGAGTTGGTGAAAACTAAGCGCAATGTACTGAGGACTTACTTAATTAGATCGCCAGAAGACCTAAAGTCATATCCAAGGCTGAGGAAGGTAGCAGTAATCGTGAGCTTAAGCCGTGCAGCATTTCATGCCCTCACACCGAAGTATGTAGAGCGCCTCGCAGTCCTGGACCTTCCTGTTGAGGTAGCTATTAGGGATGTATATGAGGCTGTAAAAGAGCGCAGGTACCTTAGGGGCTTGGACTACCTAGTAAGCCTTGCTAGGTCAGGCAGGCTAGAGCTCATAGCATGCAGCGGTGCTAGCAAATACATTGAGCTACTTCATCCTAAAATAATTATTAGTACACTAATTGAGTTAGGGTTAGATGAGGTTATTGCATTGAAAGCAGTGACATCAGCTCCAGCTAAAGTGCTTAGGGGTCTAGGATATGGCATTAAGTAGCGCGCAGCTAACTGCCCTAGTATGTCTGAGCCTTGCTGTTGCGCTAGTAGCTGTAGTTATATCTACATACCTCATTGTACAGCAGCTAAATGTAATGAGGCGCTTAAAGATAATTTCAGCAGCACTCAGCAGCAAGGCGCTTAAGAGGTTTATTAAGAGTATCGAAGAGAGGAGTTCTAAGAAGATAAGGAGGCGGTACCTCGTATTTGAGGTACTGTTACACGGAGAAGAAGTTAGCTCGGCGAACACCATAGATAGAGTGAGGCTAGAGGACAAGATAAAGGATGCTTTTAAGGAGCTGTTTGGCTCATTAGAGCTGTCGAGATCAGGAATATCTGTTGTATATTTCGATCATAAAGAAATGAAGGGTGTCCTGCGCTTCAAAGTATCTCACAGAGCTAAAGTACTCGCAGCGTTAGGTTATATCAAGGAGATTAACGGCACTGACGCAATGATAGTTCCCTTGGGGATTTCGGGAACCCTTAAGAAAGCTCTTGCCAAGCTTAAGAAACTGTAATTAGCTGTAGATGCAGAACTAGATTGATGTTATCAGTAAGTAAAACTTCATTAGCACGGAGAAGAGTAATTATCGAATTTAGCGTAGTTACAGCTCTAATAATAGCAGCGTCATGCATGTACATACTCAAGGAATTTACTACTCCACTACTGTACGGCATTGATGGTCCCTACTACATTCAAGTATCGTCTATTTTAATGAGTGGACACTTAAAGTATCCGGACCCTCCTCTTTCTTTCTACATACTTACAGCATTCTCCGTTCTTCTTAATGACATCATCGCAGGAATTAAGGTAGGCTCAGTCATTACGACACTGCTTGCTGCATACGCAATATACTACATAGTTAGATACATAACTAATCCAGCAGGAGGATTAATTGCCTCACTATTCTACTTATCTTCGCCCATGCTCATTAGAATGATGTTTGACTTAATAAAGAATGCAATGGGATTAACCTTTCTGACCTTCACACTGCTCTTCTGCTACCTCGCAGTTCATCGCCACAGATTACTATACTCTGTATTCGCAGTGGTGTTCGCTGTCCTCACGGGGCTAACCCACATACTTGACTTTGCTGTAATGTACTACACTACTCTTCTTCTCTTGGTACTTACTATAGTGCTCAATAGGAAAGAGCTTAAGTATGTCACACCGCCCTTTGCCGCATCTACAGTAATTCTAGCACTGGGCTTCACTTACTACAGCATAATGGGAGGCGACCCTTACAAAGGTGTATCGTTCATAAATATGCTGCTTACGCAATTACAGCATTTGGCAATCACATCATACGGGGTATCAGCAGTAGCTTACCCCTTAGCAGTCGGTGTAGCAGGAGTAGCATTCGCGCTTACACGCAAGAACCCTAGGGCAGTAAGCAGCAGACTCATTATTTCAGCATCAGCAATTCTCATACTACTCAACGTACCGATAATCCCTCAGCAATTCCTCTGGAGATTTAACCTAATGACAGCCATACTAGCTCCTTTAATTATTGGTGTGATCATAGGGAGTATTGGTAAGCTTAAGCATGTATTACTCATTACACTAATACTTGTGGGGCTCATGCTTCCACAGATGGTAGGGCAGATCCAGAGCGTAAGACCAAGTATCAGCCTTCAAGAGTACAACGAGCTGAAGCACGTTACATCAATTGCACCAAACAATACGGTATTCATAGTCCCTGACATGAGATTGAAGTACTGGGTCGAGACGTTGGCGCCTAATGTCGTTCGCTCACTTAAGGAGCTGCCGCCGAATACTCCTGCAATACTAGTTATTGAGAAGTTAAGGAAGCACCCACCCATTCCCCCATAACAAAACTAATCTACAGTGGCACATACATTGATGCATACTTAGTACCGCCAAAGCCTTTGGCTGCTGGGCCGCCGAATCCCTAGCTTGCAATTTAGAGTTTATTTATGGTCAGATCGTCGCGAGTTCTTCACCGATCCTTTTGGAGCGGCTTCATCATCCTTAAGTTATGTGATCTAGTACGTTAATAAAGTCTTTATTAATTTTGTAGTGATCATGGAGTGGGATGATGTCACCGTCAGTGGATGAGTTAGTGATTTGTGGGACCCTCTCTGACCGCTTTGGTGATTTTTATGAAGGAGAAAGTTAAGATTAAAATACTTGCCAGGGTGCTTTATGAGGTACTGAACCATAGGGTATCGATTGACGTGGCCTTTAAGAGGGCCTGCAAAGGTGTGAGGCTTCAGGGCACTGACGAACGCGAGTACCTTTATGAGCTGGCTAGGATGTTCGTATCTGACTATCAGAAGCTGCAATGCGTTTTAGGCCGTACTAAGTCATTGAGTAAGTTGGTCAGGGCTTGGCTAAGAGGGGTTAGTGATGAGGGGCTACCTCCTTACTGTAGGCTCTCATATAGTAAGTGGTTTTACGATAGGGTAACCTCGCTCCTAGGTAAGGAAGAGGGTGAGCAGCTTCTGGCCTCCATGAACGAGAGGGTCTGGTGGCTAAGAATCAATACGTTAAAAGCCCCTGAGGAGAGGGTGCTCAAGTTGCTTGAGTCTGAAGGTGTAGAGTATGTTATCGATAGGGAATATCCTTTCCTCTTAAGGATCAAAAAGACGCCTAAACCTATTAGACTGCTTAGGCCTGTCAAGAACTACATGGCAATACCTCAAGATAAGGCATCTGTTGCTGTAGTAGATGTGCTCTCTCCTGGAGCGGGGGAGCTAATAGTTGATATGGCGGCTGCTCCAGGAATGAAGACCTCCTTAATTATGATGCTGACTGAGAATAGAGCTAAGATTGTAGCTATAGACATAAGCTACAGGCGCATTTTGCTTATGAAAAACCTATTAAAGAAACTTGGTATTGACTTATCGCAGGTGCACTTAGTTGCGAGTGACTCGGCGAGAATTAAGTTGCCAAGGCACCCTGATAAAGTTCTTCTTGATGCACCGTGCTCTAACTCAGGAGCTGTGAGCAAGGACCCAGCACTTAAAATATCGCTCACTGAGGGCAAGATAAAGTACTATGCGTCAAAGCAAGCTGAGCTGCTGAGGAATGCTATACAGCTAGGTAGGGTGATAGTGTACTCAGTCTGTTCTATAATGCCTGAGGAGGGCGAGTTAGTAATTTCACTATTTAAGGACAGAGTAACCCTCGAAAAGACGCTGAAGTGGGCTTCTTCAGGATATAAGGGACTTCCCTTAAGCGATAGGGTAATGAGGCTATTCCCTCACAAGCACCTAACAGAAGGGTTCTTTATTGCTAAAATACTCGCAGAGTAGTAAGGTGCAATTCAGTAAAAGTATTTTACTTCATCTGCCCTAGTACTTTAAGGGAAACACTTGACTCAGTCGCAAGCGGTAGAGGCTTCAAAGCAGCTTCAGTCTAGGAAGTTAAGGGCTTTAGTTGCTAAATTAGGTCTTGATGGTCACGACAGAGGAGCTAAGGTTGTTGCTAGAGCGCTTCGTGATGCAGGTATGGAGGTAATATATCTAGGGGTACATCAAGCACCGGAAGATGTTGTAGAGGCAGCAATAGAGGAAGACGTCGACGTTATAGGTGTTTCAATACTTTCGGGATCGCACATGGAGTTAGTGAGCGACCTGCTTAAGTTAATGAAGGAGAGGAATGTTAACATACCGGTTGTTGTTGGAGGTATAATACCTCCAGATGACATGGAGGAGCTGAAGAAAATGGGTGTTTACGAGGTCTTAGGCCCTGGCACACCTTTAAAGAAAGTGGTAGAGGTTTATAGGAGAGCAGCAGAGGAGGGTGGTAAGAAATGAAGTTAGATCACATAGGTATAGCTGTTAAGAATCTTGATGAAGCAGTAAAGTTCTATAAGGATGTACTTGGGCTAGAGTTAGTCGAGAGAGAGGATGTGCCAGAGGAGAAGGTGAGAATAGCTATATTCAAGGTTGGCGATGTCTTTATAGAGCTCCTTGAGGGCACCTCGGAGGACTCAGCTATCACTAAGTTCATTAACAAGCGTGGCGAAGGTATCCACCACATAGCAATAAGAGTCGAAAATGTTGATGAGGTCTCAAAGAAGCTTAAGGAGAGGAACGTGCCATTAATCTACAGCGAGCCAAAGATCGTAGCAGGAGGTAAGAGAAAGATAAACTTCATACATCCGAAAGCGACTTGCGGTGTCTTACTAGAGATCTTAGAGAGGTGTGAGTAGTGAGCGTCATAGAGAAAATTAAGGAGAAGCTTAAGGAGTGGGAAAAGGAGGTAGTAGAACCAATACTGAAGAAGTTTCCTGAGCGTAAGGCTAAGTTCCTGACTGAGGAAGGTATTGAGGTAAGGAGGCTCTATACTCCAGTAGATCTCGCGGAGAAGAACTGGGACTACCTAGAAAGGCTTGGCTTTCCGGGAAGCTATCCCTTTACTAGAGGCCCCTACCCAACAATGTATAGGGGCAGGCCATGGACTATCAGGCAGTATGCTGGATATGGCTCAGCAGAGGACACTAATGAGAGGTACAGGTACTTACTCAGTATTGGTCAGACAGGACTGAGTATGGCGTTCGACCTACCCACGCAGTTGGGTCTGGATCCAGACCACAAGCTAGCTTGGTATGAGGTAGGTAAAGTAGGAGTCTCGATGCCCTCCGTAGTTGAAATGAACATAGTTTTCAAGGATATACCGATGGATAAAATATCGACCTCTATGACGATAAATGCTACAGCAATCGAGGTACTCTCAATGTACATAGCGGTCGCTGAGTCGCGGGGAGTAGATAAGGCAGTCTTAAGCGGTACTGTTCAGAACGATATTCTTAAGGAGTATATTGCGAGGAACAACTACATATACCCGCCGGAGCCGTCCATGAGGTACGCTACAGACCTAATAATATATGCAGCTAAGAACATGCCTAAGTGGAACTCAATAAGCATATCAGGATATCACTTCGAGGAAGCAGGTGCTACACCAGCTATGGAGATAGCCTTTACCTTAGCTGACGCCATAGAGTACGTTAAGTGGGTTCTAGAGAGGGGTAAGATACCTGTCGATAAGTTTGCTCCGAGGCTGTCGTTCTTCTTTGCGGCGAGGACGAACCTCTTTGAGCAGATAGCTAAGTTCAGGGCAGCTAGGAGGATGTGGGCTAAGATAATGAAAGAGAGGTTTGGAGCTAAGAACCCGAGATCTATGATGCTCAGGTTCCACACTCAGACAGCTGGGGTCTTACTCACAGCTCAGCAGCCACTAGTCAACCTAATAAGAACAACTATTCAAGCACTAGCTGCTGTACTGGGCGGTACGCAGTCACTTCACGTAAACTCATATGACGAAGCACTCTCGCTGCCAACGGAAGAGTCAGTCAAATTATCGATCAGGGTTCAGCAGGTACTGCTATATGAAGCCGGGGTAGCTGACACAGTTGACCCGTTAGCTGGCTCATACTATATCGAGTGGCTAACTGACGAGATAGAGGAGAGAGCGTGGAAGATTATAGATGAGATAGATAGGCTAGGTGGAATGATTAGGGCTATCGAGCTGGGATACCCGCAGAGGGAGATTGCTAAGGCAGCATATGAGTGGCAGGTAAAGGTCGAGAAGGGTGAAATTCCGGTCATAGGTGTGAATATGTTCGTTGAAGAAGAAATACCGAACATTAAGGTGCTTAAGGTAGATCCTAGGGTTAGGGAGAGAGTCGTTAACAGGCTAAAGAAACTTAGGGCTGAAAGGGACCAGATGAAGGTAAGGGATAGACTAGATAGGATAAGGAGGGTCGCAGAAAAGGAGGATGAAAACATCTTCGAGCCTATCTTAGAGGCAATAAAAGCTAAGGCAACCCTAGGAGAAATAAGTGGTGTGCTGAGGGAAGTTTGGGGCGAGTGGAAGGCGCCTGATGTCTTCTAGGCTTAAACACCACTACCTATAGACGAAGAATAAGGCAATACCTTCTTTTCCTTCCCTTAACCCATTAATCAAGTTCTTGTTTAAGTCAGCAGCTGCTTTAGAAGCACGGATGCCTGCAGTATTAGGTGACGTGTAAGCTGACTTCCTAACGATTATTCTAGTCTCATCACTATAAGTCAGGTTGGGCGAGCCCCTGGCTACTACAATATCATGTCCAACGCCTTCAACAGCTATTACTATAACTAAGGTGCTCCTGTCACTAGCTACTAACTTCTTAAAGGTATCATTAAAGTCAGCAAGTGACTTATCGGCTGAGACACCTATTATGCAGTCGCCTCTAGGTGTTAAGTAATCTTCCTTAGTTATCTCGAAAGTAGTAGTGTGCGTAGCACGCACATTTGGGTGCCCCCTAAACCTAACTACCTCAAAGCTGAACCAGTTGGGGCAACCCAAGCAAGGACCACCGATGTAACTGATTACGCTGTTACTTAATTTAGCTTTATTCACTGAATTAGCACAATAGTATTAGAGGCTAATATATGAATGGAGATGACTTCGAGAAGAAGAGGAGAGAGCTAATTGAGCGGCTTATTAGGGAAGGCATACTAAGGGATGAGAAGGTAATTAGGGCTATGCTCACTGTCCCTAGAGAGGAGTTTGTTCCAGCTAACTACAGAAACTACGCCTACAATGACACGCCACTACCTATAGGTTACGGACAGACTATTAGTGCCCCCCATATGGTTGCCATCATGACTCAGGCACTTAATCCTGACCCAGGCGATAAGGTGCTGGAAGTAGGTACTGGAAGCGGCTACCAGGCAGCAGTCCTAGCCGAGATAGTTGGGGATTCCGGGCATGTATGGACTATAGAGAGAGTAAAAGAGCTAGTTGAGTTCGCTAAGAGCAACCTCGGCAGGCTCTCCTACCTCAGGAGGGTAACAGTCATACATGGTGACGGGTCACTAGGATATCCTCCAGCAGCCCCCTACGATAAGATCATGATTACTGCTGCAACTCCCGAAGTACCTAAGCCGCTGCTAGAGCAGCTGAAGGTAGGTGGTAGATTAGTAGCTCCAGTAGGTGACAGGTACCTCCAGAGGCTCGTAATAGTCACTAAGGAGAGTGACGATAAGATAAGGCGGGAGTATAGCATACCCTGTGTTTTTGTCCCACTAGTTGGAAAGTATGGCTTTAAGTATGACGAATTTTAAAGTTTTTAAGGAGCGATTAAGATTTACCACAGCAGGTGGTTGAATGCCGGAATTCAAAGTAGTGGTTAACGACCCTGAAGCAAAGGATCCAAAGGTAGTGTGGGTTAAGGTAGTCGGCGTAGATGACCTTAAGTATACTGAGGAGCATAAGGAAGGCAGGTCCATACCTGAAGCGAGAATGAATCCAAAGACGCTAGAGCTGCTCAATGCGCCGTACAGGATAGTGACGCTGAGGATATGGAAGAATAGGGCTGCAAATGAAAAAGTGAAGTTTACCCTAAAGGTAGTAACGGACGAGAAGGTACCTGAGAACACAATATACGTCCCTAAGGCTCTCCTGACTGATAAGTTAGGTCAAGAAGAGGCTGTTGGGGAAGTCTTTAGGGCTAAGGCATTTCAGGTGACAGTCACAGGTGATAAGGCGGCCGTATTTATTGGCAAGAAGATAGGTGAGGTTGTTGATGCTTCGGTTGTAGGTATCGGGGGTAAGAAGCTCTTAATTACGGGCGGCTCTGACTTTGCGGGCTTTCCCATGGTACCTACACTACCAGGCGCAGGCAAGAAAGCACTACTGCTTGCAGGTCCTCCGGGATTTCACCCTAAGAATAAGGGTGAGAGGAGGAGGAAGTACGTGAGAGGTAATATAATAAGTGAAGAAATTGTGCAGATAAACACAAAGCTTATTTCTGCATAAGAGTTGCAAATCAAGTAACAAGCAGTGAAGCCTTAACTAAGGGGAGACCTTTAGGACACTTAATTCTTTCAAGTACCTTCACCACCTTAACCTTCGCTCTGTCAGGTAGTAAGTCGGGTCTACATAACTTATAGTACTCGCAGTCTCTCCTATCACACCTGATCTTTGAATAAGGAACTATCATTGACTCAATAGCATACTTCTTCAGAATGCATGCTTCTACAGCTGCCTCCTCGACCTCAACCGTAATTACGTACTCGTTTAGCGGGCACTTATTCTTTATATTTAGCACCCTGACAACTCGGTACACGTGCCCTACCTTAAGCTTATCTATGCAAACCCTCTTGAATCTGCAGTTGGTGCACTCAGGGGAACCGCCTCTAAATTGGAACATGAAGCCTTCTCTTGCTACTATGTAGCTAACTAGCGTTATTATGCCCACAGCTCCATCACCCTGACTACAGTATTTAGGTACTTATTACCTCTATCTCCCATGAAGCAGAATGCCTTAGTCTATGACGCCAGTTATCTTAGCTAGCTTCTCTGCTGCTTCCCAAGTGAGGCCTGTTTCACCAAGTATGGTATACCGCTCAGGCCGTATTGTGTGGGCTATAGTTAGTGCCTTTATTATGTCTACGTCCCTTACTCCGAGTTCCTTCGCAGTAACTGGTAAGCCTAAATTCTTTACTATTCTCCTTATCTTCCTCCAATTACGTCCATGAAGATAGGACATCATTATTGTGCCAACAGCAACCTGCTCGCCATGAAGGGCCGGGTAGTTAGCAACCACATCTAAAGCGTGGCTGAATAAGTGTTCGGAACCGCTCGCAGGCCTTGTTGAGCCAGCTATACACATGGCGACCGAAGCGCTAATTAGTCCTTCAATAACTATTCTGACAGCGTTTGACCCGCCAGCACTGATTATTTTACTGAAACTTAAAATGTGCTTAGCTGAAAGTAGCGAGAGGGATGCTGCATAATCGCCGTAATACTCGCCTTTCAGCCTGTGTGCGAGCCTCCAGTCAAGTACGGCAGTAAGCTTACCTATCAAGTCTCCAGCACCAGCTAGAAGTAGTCTACGGGGTGCCTTAGCTATAACCTTTACGTCAGCTATGATAGCTACTGGCGGTGATGCTTTAACAGACGTCACCTTACCTATCCCTCTAATCGAGGCAAAAGGCGAAGCTATTCCATCGTGTGAAGCAGCTGTTGGTATACTTATGAATGGTATTCCTGTCTTTGATGAGACATACTTAGCTGTATCTATGGACTTGCCACCGCCTAGTCCTATAATTAGCGCTGGCCTGAAGTTAATTACTTCATCTTTAATTCTCTCCACCTCATCAATGTATGTATTATGAACAGAACTTAACTCAACAGAAAATCCTTTATCGCTAAGTAAGCTGGCAATAGACTCACCAATAACTTTTCTTATATTAGGACCAGTTACTATGAAGACTCGCCTACCTAAATGTAAGTCACTTATTAAGTCAGGTAATGTATGTAAGACGTCTTCTCCAATTACAACCCTCTTTGGCAAGTCAAATATGTGCGGGGCTATGCTACCCATCTGAATACCTAATAAGGAGTAACACTTATTATCTAATAAAAGCTTACATCATAGGACTCTATTGAAGTGACAGTTAGGGAGTGGTGATTAAGTTATGAAACTTATGTCTGGCACAACAACAGTAGGTATAGTTGTTAAGGACGGCGTAGTTGTTGCGGCAGACAAGAGAGCTAGTACAGGATATTACGTAGCTCACAAGAAAGTTAAGAAGATAGTTAAAATAGATGACCACGTAGTTATGACTACAGCAGGTCTGGTTGCTGACGCACAGATGCTTGCTTCAGTACTCCAGTATCAAGCCAGGAACTACAAGATAGCTAATGGAAGGCCTATACCTGTAAGAATGCTTGCTTCATACCTTTCATTAATACTCAATAGCAGCAAGTACTTCCCCTATATAGTTCAGCTACTCTTAGCAGGATACGATGAGGCTCCTAGACTATATGCTATTGAGTGGTTCGGCGATTACGTAGAAGAGAACTACGCAGTAACTGGCTCAGGCTCTCCAATTGCAGTAGGTGTTATTGAGTCAGAGTACAGCAAGGATATGGATATCGAGAAAGCTGTGGAAGTAGCGGTAAAGGCTGTAAGGGCGTCCATTAGGCGGGACGCATTTACAGGAGAGGCTGTAGATGTAGTTGTTGTCACCAAGGAAGGTATTAGGGAGATGAGTTACCCGAGGTAGTAGCTAAACATGGTTGTTCTAATTGATAAAGTTAGGGCTAGAATAAGAGAGGAGATATTTAAGAAAATACCACATGAAGCTCAAGTAACTAAGATAGAGTTTGAAGGACCTGAGATAGCTATCTACGTAAAGAATGTAAAATTCATAATAGAGAATGAATCAATAATAAGGACTCTAGCTAAGACGATACGTAAGAGAATAGTCGTTAGAGTTGATGAGAGTTCGAGGCTGCCTGAGAGGGAGGCCTTAAAGAAGATACTGTCCCTGCTGCCGCAGGACGCAGCGATAGATGAGGACGACATAACATTTGATAGGGTACTTGGCGAAGTAGTTATCAAAACGCCTGAACCTAAAGTCTTCTTCCAAGACGATAAGCTCCTCTACAGAATGATATTCCAGGTAACTGGCTGGAGGCCTAAGATAGTTAGGAAACCTCCACTGAAATCTAAGATACTAGAAGCTGCTCTGAGATATCTAGTAAGCGAGTCTGATGAGCGCCTGAAAATACTGAGAGCTATCGGTGAGAGAATACATAGGCAGACTCTATTTAAAGATCAGTATGTCCGTATCACGGCATTAGGTGGATTTCAGGAGGTAGGCAGATCAGCAATACTCGTTGAGACAGCTGAAAGTAAGGTGCTCCTTGATTTTGGCTTTAATCCAAGCGCACCATTACACAAGCAGGCTATGCCGAGGCTTGACGCGTTAGGTGTTAGGCCAGAGGAGATAGATGCTGTTGTCGTAACTCATGCACACTTAGATCACAGTGGTCTAGTTCCGTTTCTCTTCAAGTATGGTTATGACGGGCCGGTCTATACGACGCAAGCGACGAGGGATCTAATGATATTGCTGCAGCTAGACCTACTAGATATCTCTAAGAGGGAAGGTAAGTCGCTCCCCTTCGATATTAGGGATGTGCATAAAATGTTACTACATACGATACCGCTGAGGTATGGTGAGGTCACTGATATAACAGCTGATATCAGGTTGACTCTCTACGACGCTGGCCACGTGCTGGGCTCAGCTATGGCGCATCTACACATAGGTAATGGGCTACACAACATAGTCTATACTGGCGACTTCAAATTTGGTAAGACCAGACTCCTGAATAAAGCAAATACAGAGTTTCCTAGAGTAGATACGCTCATCATGGAATCGACTTATGGCGGTGTGGTGCAGCCACCACGTGAGCAGGCTGAGAAAGAGCTTGTTGAAATTATAAAGAAAACCATTGAGCGCAAGGGCAAGGTCTTGATTCCAGCACTATCTGTTGGTAGGGCGCAAGAGGTAATGGTGGTCATAGCTAATGCAATGCAGTCCAACGTACTCCCTGAGGTTCCCGTATACATCGAGGGTATGATAAATGAGGTGACAGCAATACATACCGCATATCCGGAGCTACTCTCTAGAGAATTAAGGGAGAAGATATACTCTGGTGAAAATCCCTTCACTTACAAGGCGTTCAAGATACTTGAGGGGAAGACAGCTAGGGCTGAATTAGTTGAGTCCGACGAACCCTGCATTATAATTGCGACGTCAGGCATGCTTACTGGCGGTCCAGCTGTTGAGTACTTCAGGCTTATGGCTCCAGACTCCAAGAATTCATTAATATTTGTTAGCTATCAGGTGGAGGGCACGTTGGGTAGGAAAGTTAGGGATGGTTTAAGGGAGATTCACTTAGTTGTTGAGGATAGGTTGGAAATAGTTAAAGTTAACATGGAGGTCCACGCTATTGAGGGATTCTCTGGACACTCTGATCACAGGCAGTTGCTGGCATTCCTAGCGAATATATCACCCAAGCCAAAGAGAGTGATACTCAATCATGGTGAGCCAAGCGCGATAGAGGCGCTGGCTAAGTCAATAGCTAGGAAGCTCCAGGGTAAGGCTCTGCCAGCTAGTGTAGAAATATACACACCTAGGGTGCTTGATTCACTGGCCCTAGTTATTTAAGCTAATTTCTGAGGTGAATTAAAAATAAATATTTACTTTGTACATCCATAATCCAAGGAGTGAGAATGAGTATTTCAAGAGAGAGTACTTACATTGCCTTAGGTATCATGGGCTTTGTGTTACCTCTAGCATTTGTTGCAGTAGCTGCGGCTTACTCTCAGTGGTTTAATCTAGTGGATAATGCATTAAGTGACTTAGGTCACGCTACTAAAAGTGAAGTAGCACCCATTTTTAATTTAGGGCTAAGTCTTGGAGGATTCATAGTCGGTGTTTACGCAATATGCTATGTGCTACCAGCTAGTAGGTTATTCGGTTGCATTCTAGCTTTCTCTGGTTATAGCTTGGTGCTTGTAGCGGCATTCGATGAAGTCTACGGCATTTTGCATTTCACTGTTTCGGTCATATTTTTCCTTTCCCTAACAGCATTCATGGTGACGTATGCCGTATGCAATAAGTCGTTGTGGGCTGCACTAGGTGTAGTAGCGGGGGTAGTATCTTGGGTACTACATTTTAATTATGGCATTCCTAGAGGGGCAGCAATACCGGAGCTCGTTTCAATAGCAGCATTTATACCATTCTATGTTAAATTGCTGCACAGTCTCAGGCTAAAGGTGTTGAATAATAGGAAAGACCCCAGCTGTGGTGGACCGGCCGGGATTTGAACCCGGGACCTCTCGGATGCCAACCGAGCGCTCTTCCAGGCTGAGCTACCGGCCCGTAAAGTAAGGTTTGTGAAAGGGGT
>Ga0190363_1000373_pt1 | contig 26017 bp, 25 predicted proteins | sample 48721867_MG_FD_161272 | JGI IMG/M metagenome (GOLD analysis project Ga0190363, IMG submission 161272) | Hydrothermal vent microbial mat bacterial communities from Southern Trench, Guaymas Basin, Mexico - 4872-18-6-7_MG | ecosystem: Environmental > Aquatic > Marine > Hydrothermal vents >... | reverse complement strand
AAGATGCGTATCTCATCGAAATAATTAAAAAATTTTCATTCAAGCTTAAGGAGCAGAGAATTTCGCCAAAGAAGGTTTATTGTATAGATACGGGATTTATAAATATTGTAGCCTTTAGATTCCTTGAAGATTATGGAAGACTGATGGAGAATCTGGTAGCCATAGAATTAAAGAGAAGGGGAAAAGAGGTCTACTACTGGAAGGATTACCAGCAGAGAGAGGTCGATTTTGTTATAAAGGAAGGTTTGAATGTTAAAGAACTTATACAGGTATGCTATGACATCGAGGATCTCTCCACGAAGAATAGAGAGCTGAGAGCTCTGATAAAGGCTTCTAAGGAATTGAAATGTAAGAATCTGAAGGTGATCACATGGGACTATGAGGGTAGGGAGGAGTTTAGGAACAGGGAGATAGAATTTATCCCGCTATGGAGATGGTTATTGAGGATATAAAAAACCTACCAAATAACACAATCTTCAGATATGAGCAAGTATGGTCTTTGAGCCACTCATGTAGATCATTGATAAACACTAAAAATGTAATATATTAATGTATACAAAATAAATAATAAAAAATGAAAACAACTGTGATTTCAGTTAGAATATCAAAAAAGGTGAAAGAAGAATTGGAAAGATTTGATGTTAACATTTCAGATGTTGTAAAAAGGAGTTTGAGAGAAGAAATAAGGAAGAAAAAGATCGAAATCTTGAAGAGAAGAGTTAAGGATATGTCTCACTTATTGAAAAAGATAACTGACAAGGAGGTTGTAAGACTCATTAGAGAGGAGAGAGAAAGATGATATTTGACTCCAGCTCAATCTTTAATCTAATAAAAGATAATAAAATAGAAATCCTTTTCGATGGTAAGACATCAGGGCTTGTTTATTTTGAATTATGTAATTTACTATGGAAAGAATCTTATATATTTAAAAAGATCGAATTAGAAGAAGCAATAATGATTTTATCATTAATGCTAGAAATCCTGGCTGAGATGAAAATTCAGGAAGTTGACCTAAAAGAAGTTTTAGAGCTATCTGTTAAACTTGGAATAACGTCCTATGATGCCGTATTTGTGCATTTAGCCTTGAAGGAGAATGAAACCTTAGTAACAGATGACGAAAAACTTAAGAGAAGAGTTAGAGAAGTAGTAAGGGTTAAAAGCTCTGAGGAGATTAATACAAAAGATGCAGAAAGTCAATTAAACTCAACTAATTTTTTATGAATTTTAACCAAAAATTTAAACAGTAGGTATGTTTATATCGATTTTAAAATGGGAAGTTATGATGAAATTATAGGGTTTGATTATACGAATGAAAAAGAATGGCAAAAATGGATTGAGGAAAGATTTTTACCTCTTCATAAACAACTTTCAATTATTTCAAAATTAAGAGAGCATCTCGAGAAAAAACTTACAGAAAATTTAGAAGAAGCCTTTAAAGAGCAATATATCAAGGAAATTTTACTTGGTGGCGTAACAGAGGAAGGAGAATACGCTCAAGAAAGTCTTGCCAAGGCTTACAAAACGACATTAGGAATTTCTATAAATCCTAGAGAGTGGATAGCTTTCTGTAAGATAGGATTAAATCCAATTAAGCGTGGCATAAAATGTAATTTTGAGGATACGTCTTTTCTTACTTTTATAAATGATCTGAAGAATATCATTGAAGAGATATTTTCCAAAGTAGGAATTAATCCTACAATAATAGAAGATAGAGAAATTGAAAGCATTATTAATTCTCCTGAAGAAATTATAGATGTTATTAGAAAAATTTATGAATATACAATTTCTATCTCAGCCAACTATGATTATCACATGTTCTTCATACTAAACACTCGTTGCACACCAAGATTCTTCATCAAGATAGCATATCCAAAACTAAAAGATAATTTCGATAAGGTTGCAGAGATACTTGAACTAGAAGAGAAATTTACTCCAAATATTAATGACGAGAAAACTAAAAGATACTATACATTAATTGGACATAAGAAGGAAGGATTAGCAGATATAATGTTTAATATTCAGCATACAATTTGGAGCCATTTCAACTTCTCTAGAGGCGATTTTTGGGATAGTGAAGAGTGGATTGATTTGAAAGGAATAGAAGAGGTATTTTCAAAAGTGCTAGTACCTAAAGATTTATGGCAAGAGTTTAAAGGAAAAATAAAAAAGATTGTTGCACCTCTTAGAAGAATCGAATTTGAAACAGCCAATATAGACATCACGGGGTATAATAAAATATTGTATTTTGTTGTCATAAACTCACTTGTAATTAAAGCTTTCAATAGATATTCTCCAAGATATAAAAAATTTTATAACGAAAATTTCTCTATTTCATTTATAGATTTTATAGGAAAGATTTCACCTCATGCTTTTACAGGAGTTATTTTAATTGAACCTACAGAAGAAATACCCTATCCTAAAGTCTTATCTGGCATAGGGAATTTTGATATTATCTTAGAGTTTCATAACTTGTTGGAGGATTAAAAAATGACAGAACAAAAACTCAAAGAAGAGAAAGAAAAGATTGAGAGGGTTAGCAAAATGGAGACAACCAAACCAAGTACCCAACAGGAAATAATAAAACCAGAAATAGAAGTAAAAATTCCTATTTTAAAACTCGAAAAACCTAAAATTGAGGTAAAGAATATTAAGTTAGCAAAGGAAATATTGTATGATTTTTCTTGCTTAAGTGAACAAAGAAAAATGTTTGAATTGGAGATTAGACTTAAAAATTTTAAGAGTTTTTATGGAGAAGAGTGTAGAATAAATTTCGAGAAACCTATTAATCTCATTGTTGGACTAAATGATAGCGGGAAATCTAATTTACTGCAATCGATTGCATTTCTGTTAGATGAATACTTTAAGAAAAATAAACCTATAGATCTTGCTGTCACTTCAGAGTATGAGTGGTCAGTATATGATAATAACGAAAAGGGGTTTTTATTAACAGAAGGTGAGGAAGATGGACTATTAAGGTTAAAAGTTAAAATTAATAGATTTCCTATATTTCAAGTCATTTCATTTCTGGAAAGGGGAAAAGATCCTGTAGCTTATGATTTTCCATGTATATTTGTTATTGACAACTCAACCAAAACTGGAAGTTTTGATGTCGATAGGGTGATCATTATTGGTGATGAGGCTTATCACATCGATGATAAGATTAATAAATGGGTTGGAGAGAGATGTCAAAGAAATGAACTAATAGTTAGACCTCCACCTAAAGTTGAGAATGTCAAAGATCACAAAGAGCATTTAAGATCAATGGGCTTCAAATGTATTTGTGATAAAGAACCAAAACCAGAAAAGCTTGAGCCCGAATCTGTTGAATTTTTGGAGGCAGTCTTGGATAAGTTTAGAAACCTAAAACCAAAATTCTTTGATTTTGTGTATCTAACACCGAAGACTATTCACAAGTTTCCATCAGAGCTACGTAAAAAAATAGAAAAAGCAAATGGAGAATTAGAAGGAGCAGCAGAGATGTCAAAATTCTTAAATAAAATTAGAGAACCTATAGGTGTCCTAAAAATAGGATGTATTGAGGATATAAGCTTGAAGGAAAGTCTCTTCAAAGATAAACACAGAGGTTGTAACCTTCCATGGTTTGTTGCAGCTGAAGGTGTGAAAAAACTATCACTCCTTATGTATATAACCTACTTGTGTGGACTAAAAAGCTGCAAACTAATTAATGACAGTTTTGTCAGTATAATTTTGGTTGATGAAATAGAACAAGGATTACATCCACCAAAACAACGAGCGATTGTAGAGAAAATTAAAGAATATATTAAAGATAAAGATATAGATATTCAGAAAAACGTTAAGCTAATTATCTCAACACATTCCCCTATAGTCTGGAAAGAATTTATAAAAATTTACAATAAGAATCCTGAACTTATTGATATCTTCTATGTTTTTAGGAGCAAGGAAGGGTACACAAAGGTTTGTAAGAAAGGAGGAGTCGAAACAAAGGAACAAGAGAAAGTTTTGGAGTTAGAATTAGGTTTAAGTCAATATGAAATGCCAAGAGTTGTTATCTTCTGTGAAGGACCTACTGATGAAGAGTTTCTAAGAGGGATTCTTGAAAAAGAAGGTGAAAAAGGATTAGGATTTGATCCCGGAGAGATAGATATTTATCAGTTTGGAGGAGCAACATTACCCAATACTGTAAAAGAAATCATAAAGAAACAATTGGAAAAAGGAAGACCTTTCTCCTATACACGGAAAGTACTGTTTGTGGGTGATGAAGATCAGGAAAAAAACAGAAAAAGAAAGATTAAAGAACTAGAGAAAATTGCAAAGAATTTTGAGATTGAGGATATTTCATTTAAACCAACGAACTTGGAGCACTTTATCTTTGGTAAAGTAGAAGGTGATAAACAATTAGAAAATATAAGAGACAAACTTAATAATCTATTAGAAGTTTGTAACAACGATGATGATAAAAAAGAGGTTAGTGATTTACTAAAAAATGTTAAACCAGGAGGTGTTGATAATTACAAAAGAATTAAGGATAATGAACAAATTTATAGAATCATAGGCAAGTACTGGAGAGAAATACTACTAGATAAATCACAAAAAGAAACTATCAATAAGATCATCAACTTTATCAAAAATGAATCTAATGCAACTTCTCAATAATATCCAACATAAATTCAAATACAGGAAATTAACCTAATTTATAATAACAGAAAAACTATTAAGAATAAAATAATGAAACCCTCTCGATAATACTATTCTCATTTACATATGCATTTTTATTCCATGTTTAATTTATATATTATTAATTACAATTACATTTTTCAATTCTAATTAAAAAATTTAGGATTAAAATGGTGATGGAGGTTAATATCGAGAATATCGTTTCTGCGATAACCTTAGATAAGGAAATTAATCTGAAGGATTTTACATCCAAGGCAAGGGGTTTGGAGTATAATCCCGACAGATTTCCGGGGGCTGTGTTCAGGATAAAGGAGCCGAAACTTGCAATGTTAATCTTCAGTTCTGGCAAGGTCATATGCACGGGGGCAAAATCCATGGAGGAAATTGAGATTGGTGTCGAGAATTTAATAAAAAAACTCGAGGAGGCTGATATAAAGATAGAAAAGGAGCCAATAGTGGAGGTTCAGAATATTGTCGCATCTGCAAAGATGGATGTAAATGTGAACCTTGACACACTTGCAATGGAGTGCGAAAATACAGAATATGAGCCAGAGCAATTTCCAGGCTTGGTGTTTCAGTTGGATGAACCAAAGACCGTGATGCTCGTGTTCAGATCAGGAAAGATTATCATCACTGGTGCAAAGACCCCCGAGGATGCAAGAATTGCTGCAGAAAAGACAAAGAAGAAGATTGAGGAGGTTGGTGCAGTGATATAAGAAAATTTATTAAGTTAGAATTCCTTATAAGAGTATTAACAGAACATTTTTTCTTAAGCGGGGGTGCCCGAGGTGGCCAAAGGGGCAGGACTTAAGAAAAAACCCTTCGGTTTCGATTTTCCAAGTCCGAAGGATTTGAGAAATCCTGTGGCTTAGGCCTACGTGGGTTCGAATCCCATCCCCCGCAACCTTTAGAGCGTCAGTGACACTTCCATAGTGAACATCCCAATGCCATTAGTCCTCCTAAGGGACGCCAACAAGAACTAATAAAGATAAGTTCCAAATGCCATTGCTTTAGAACCTTTAAGAAAGGTTGACCAAAGGTGCGATTTCGTTGAAATCGCACATAAGAGCGTCGGTGTCACTAACCAGATGAACTCCTCATTGCCATTAGTCCTCCTAAGGGACGCCAACGATAACTAACAAAGATAAGTTCCCAACGCCATTGCCTTAGAACCTCTAAGAAAATTGATCAAACGGTTCCGACTAATAATACCTAACAGTAAAGTAATCGTGTGCATAGCCACTTATCCTTCTCTTGAATTTATTTCCAAGATAGATCCCAGCGATCAATCCCCCAAGGTGGGCATTATGTGCGACACCACCCATTGTTGTTAGCATGTCTGTGAGTGCAATGAATGTATATATCATAGCCCACATCCATAACGGCATTGGAAAGAAGAAGTTTACCAATATTGTCAGTCTTGGTCTCAAAACGACCAATGCGCCCATAACTGCAAATACCGCTCCAGATGCTCCAATTGCCGGGACCGATGGTGGGGGTATGTCAAAAAAGAATGATGTGATAAGATACGCAGCACTTGCACAGATTCCTCCAATGAAATATGTCCTCAGGAAATTCCTTTCCCCAACAAGTCTCTCTAGATATAGACCAAAGAAGTAGAGAACGAACATGTTTAGGAAGAGATGCCATGCATCGGCGTGAAGGAATATGCTTGTTATAATTGTCCACGGCTTCTCGATAATAAACTCCGGAATAAGAGCAAAATTATTTAATATAAATTCAAACCTTCCCATGCTCATTGCAAATACCTCAATTATGAAGACTACGACATTAATGGATATTATCAATTCTATCGCTCCGATATATGTCTTACCAATTCTCATTCTCAGTTATATTCTGCATTTATCCTTATGTATTCGGGGCTTAAATCACATCCAAATGCGGTCGCTGAGAATTTACCTTGTTTGATGTCTACAATTATCTCTATCTCATTCCCTCTTAGAATCTCCTTGGCATCATTGATATCCATTACATTTCCGTTCTCGACAATTTTTGCACTCCTACCATTTGATTTAAAGATTATATCGGTTTTATAAAAATCAAATTCTATGATGCTTCCCAATGCGGCGATGATTCTACCCCAATTCGGATTTTCACCATATATTGCAGTTTTTACTAATGCCGATGATGCAATTCTCTTTGCTCCAATTCTCGCCTTGTTAAGCGTCTCCGCATTCCTCACCTCAACCTGAATGAATTTTGTTGCACCCTCGCCATCCTTAGCCATCATCTTGGCTAACTCTATTGTCGCATAATTTAATAAATATCTGAAGTCCTCCACATCACAATCCTCGCTTTTATCTGACATCAAGATTACTGTGTCGTTTGTGCTCATTTCATTATCTATGGTAAGCATATTGAACGAATTCTCAACGGAATTCCTCAGTTCATTTTGAAGTGTTTCCCGGCTGAGATTTGCATTTGTTGTGATAAAACATAACATTGTTGCCAAATTCGGGGCTATCATTCCAGAGCCCTTACATATTGCACCGATCTTTATATCTTCATATTCAAGAGAAATTTCCTTAATTTTTGTGTCGGTCGTCATTATTGCCTTGGCTGCATCTCTGCTTCCCTCCCAAGAGTTTGAAAGCCTGGATGTTGCGGTTCTAATTAATTCTCTAATTTTTTTTAGATTTAATTCCCTGCCAATTATACCAGTCGATGCAACTCCAATATTCTTTGCGGGAATGTCGAGTTCATTTGCGGTGATATTGCACATTTCCCTTGCATTCCTCACGGAATCTCTGATGCAAGCATTTGCATTTCCAGAATTTGCAACCACTGCTTGAAACCCATTCTTAATATTGTTCATAGATACGATAACGGATCCAGATTTTATACTATTCTTTGTGAAAACGCCGGCGGTTTCACATACCTCATCATTCATAATAATCGCAACCCCATACTCCTCATTTCTAACCCCAGATGCCCTAAAGTTATTGATGCATATGCCAGAATCTAATTTCCTTGGAAGCATTTTTTAACGATTATTTATTTAAATTTTAAAGGCGAAATATTTATATAATGAGTGCCTCAAAGTCAGAGTGTTGTGCAGTCTTTGGAATTCATTCGGATGAAGATGTCTTTGATAGAATCTATAATGGTCTTTATTCTATGCAACATCGAGGTCAGGAATCTGCCGGGATTGCTATCTTTGATGGCGAGAAGATAAGGATACACAAGGATATGGGTCTCGTCTCGGAGATATTTAAGGAGAGAACATTAAACGGAAAAATTGGAATTGGTCATGTAAGATATTCAACAACCGGCGAATCGAAGATAGAGAATGCTCAGCCATTAATGATAAATTATGCCGAGGGAAATTTTGCAATAGCACATAATGGAAATCTAATAAATTCCTTAGAATTGAAGGAGGAACTTGAGAGGAAGGGGAGTGTCTTTATGACAACTACCGACACGGAGATAATCGCGTATCTGATTGCAATAGAGCATATAAGGACGGGAAATTTTATCGAGGGAATAAAGAATGCCATGAGTAAATTAAGGGGTTCATACTCATTAACGATATTGAGGGAAGATAAAATAATTGCAGTTCGTGACCCGTGGGCATTCAGACCACTTGTTTATGGGAGGTCCGATGATACTCATGTTATAGCATCAGAGAGCTGCGCATTAGATGCGTTGGATGTTGAATTTATGAGGGATGTGAAGGCCGGCGAGATCTTAGTTATAGATAATGGCGTGGAATCATATAGAGTTTGTGCCGGTAAAATTTCGCATTGTATGTTTGAGTATGTGTATTTTGCGAGACCAGATTCGATCTTGGATGGCGTTTCGGTTTATAAGGTTAGGAAGAATCTTGGCAGAATTCTTTATGAAGAGGGACCGGTAGATGCAGATATGGTCACGGCAGTTCCAGACTCTGGAATAACAACAGCCATAGGCTTTGCAAAGGCATCCGGCATTCCGTATGGTGAGAGTTTAATAAAGAATAGATACTTCGGGAGGACATTCATACTTCCAGAGCAGGAAGAAAGAGAGAGCGGTGTTAGGATAAAACTAAATCCCGTGAGGAGTGAGATAGAGGGAAAGAAGATAGTTCTCGTTGATGATTCAATTGTGAGGGGAACAACAATTAAGAAAATAATTTCATTACTGAGGAAATCTGGCGCATCTCAGGTCCATGTCAGAATTTCATGTCCACCAATAAGGTATCCATGTAAATATGGAATAGATATGCAGACATATGATGAATTTATTGCCAGGGAGAAGTCGGTAGAAGAGATAAGGAGGGAGATTGGGGCAGATTCGTTGGTATACACCAGTTTGGATGGACTTGTCAGGGCAATAGGTCTACCCAAGGAAAAATTGTGTTTGGCGTGTCTGACTGGCGACTATCCACTCAAGGAGGAGCAGATGAAATTAAAATTTTAAATTTAATGAGGAAAAATTGTATCTCATAGTTGGCATTGACCCCGGAACAACAACGGGAGTTGCGGCACTGAATTTTAGAGGAGAGATAGTTGATTTATTTAGTTCAAAGAATTTAAGCTTGGACTCTGTAATAAAACATCTAATTTCTCTTGGGAGGGTATCAGTTGTTGCAACGGATGTTGTTCCAACACCGAATTTTGTATCAAAACTGGCTGCACAACTTGGCTCCAGGATTTATACGCCAGCAGAGCCAATTCAGGTAAGTGAGAAGATCGAATTGACAAGACATTATAAGCCAGAGGACAAACATCAGAGAGATGCACTTGCTGCTGCACTCCACACCTTCAATAAATTCAAGAATAAATTTCAGAAAATAGATTCTCTATGTCTCGGGGATGATGTGAAGGATATGGTATTGCGCGGATATTCGATAAGTGAATCTGTAAGGATAATCAAGAAGAGGAGAGAAGAGAGGAGAAGGCGGAGGATCAAACCAAAGGATACGAAAACTACAAAAATGGAAATGAGGAATAAAACTGAGAATGAAAAGGAGATCAGGGAATTGAAGAGAAGGAATTCGATTCTCATAGAGAAAATAGAGGAAAGGGACAGGGAAATAGAGAGATTAAAGAAGGAGATATTGAGACTTAGAAGGCAATATAACCTTAACCTATCTCGCGATAATGAAATAAAGAAGAGGGAGAGATCGATAAGAAATCTGAGGTATATGATAAAGGAATTAAGGCGTAGGGTTGAAGAACTTGAGAAATTGGGGGAATTGTGGGTTGAGGTTGCAGAAGGCAGGATAAAGCCAATTGGAATATTCCCATCTGTCTATAATGGATTAACAATAATAAATAGAAAATTGAAGAGGAAGGACAATAAGAATCTTGAGAATGTTGAGATGGCATTCGTTAATAATCCAAGGGAGTACAAATTTCTTAGAGATTTTGGTATAATGGTATTTGATAAAAAATATATAAGAGAGATCTCCGGTGTTTTCTATATAAGGACAAAAGACCTGGAGAGAATAAAGAAAGAGAAGAAAAAAATCTCTGAAATTTCATTGGAGAGGCTCATAGAGGACTATAGAAGGAGTCGCTTTCTCTAATTCCCTTCGAGACAGTAAGAGTGATCAGAGTTGCCACCTCGGATTTCACCGTAAATCTCGGTGTGTCTCACATACTCAAGCAAGTTACGCACTCTTTACCCATCTGAGATAAAGCTTTTATTATCTGGATTGAAATATATTTATATAAGGACCAAATGTCCATCACAATGTTTGAGCATGCATTTATTATAATCCTCAGCTACGGACTGCTCGGAGCTGGGATAAAATATATAGATCAAGCATACGACCTTGGCGTCTTTAACAAGAGAACTGCAAACCTCGTTGCAATTCCATCTGGAATTCTGATGGCATATCTCATAATCTCAGATCCTCCCTCAGCAACAATATTCTTTTCAATATTCGTAGCCGTAGCAGTTACAAGAAAGATAGACAATCCCGGATTTTATATAGGCACCGGAATACTCTTGCTACTACCAGTAATCTTCCATGGAATCATGAAAATAGAATGGATTCCGTTTGGAATTCTGACCCTCTCCGGGATTATGGATGAGATAGGAAATGACTGGGCTGACAAAAGAAAAAAGATGAAAAGACTAAGTAATTATAATAGAGGAAATCCCTATAACTCCGCACCAAAAAAATTTGTAGAGAAATTCTTTATTCATAGATCTGCAATGAAGATGGGAGTTTTATTCTTAACTATTTTTGGATTCTTCCAATATCTATACCTCTTCGCCTTCCTATTCTTCGATATGATGTATCTCCTTGTGGAGCAATATAGTCTCAGCATCAAGGTTTATAGCATCAGTAGACCTATTATAAGTAAATCAAAATGGTAATTAAGTGTGATGTTCTGGTTGTTGGGGCTGGACCTGCAGGTTCGTCGGCTGCGAGAGCTGCTGCGATGCGGGGAGCTAAGACTATTTTTATTGACAAAAAGAAAGAAGTTGGTGTACCTGTTCAGTGTGCTGAAGGGATAGGTAAATATCTTTTTCCATACCTACCGTTCAAAATTCCAAAAAGACAACTGAAATGGAGAATTGATGGAATCACTTTTTGGGTAGAGGAAATTACCATAGAGCGAAAAGGGGAAATCTGGGATGGTTATACGATCGATAGGGATAAATTTGATAAATGGTTAGCCAATCTAGCAATTCAAGTTGGAGCTGAACTTAGGACAAGTTATGAATTGATAGACTTGGAATTCGATGAAGAAAAAAATGTTAAGAAAGCAATAATCAAGACACCTAAAAAAACAATAGAGATTGCACCAAGGGTTCTTATAGCAGCGGATGGTGCCGATTCAACAGTATTGAAACTTCTGGGGCTTTATAATCCTAAAAATGGAGATATTGCAGAGGTTTACTCGTGGGAAATGAAAAACTTGGATTTAAAAAATCCACACATGGAGCAAATCTATCTAGGAGATTTCACCCCTGGAGGCTATGCGTATATCTTTCCAAAATCAAAAAAAGTGGCAAATGTTGGCATTGGTGGGCTAATGCGAGAAAAGGAACTTGAAAAACACTTTCATGAATTTCTGGAACTTGAACCTGTAAAGAAACAATTAAGAAATGGAGAATATGTCATAGAAAAAACAAAAAATGCAGTTTGGGGGGATCTTGTTGATGAGTGGATTTATGGTAATGTTTTATTGGCCGGTGATGTAGCAAATCATAATTTAAAGCCCTTTGTAGAAGGTATTTTGCCAGCGATTGTGAGTGGAAATCTTGCAGGGGAATTAGGTGCAAGAATGCACAATGGAGAAGCTATTAAGATGGTACACTACATAAAATCGATTGAAAAAAAATTACATCCACACTTCAGAGTATCAAGAGATATGATGGACAAGATACATGGATGGTTTAGTTCAAGACATCGCGGAAGAGATTTATTGTTCGTGGGTACAGCAGCTGGATTGTTTGAATTGGAAAGATTAGATGAGCTTGAAGAATTGGGTTATGAGGCATTGAAATCGGAATTGATAGATGCAAAAAATGAAACATAATGTTTTAATCGTTGGCGCAGGTCCAGCGGGGGTTTCTGCAGCTTATTTTATTAAACATTATGATGAAGATGATCAAATTAAAGTTGATTTAGTGGATAGATTAGATGAGAGAAGATATGTTCAATATCATGAAATGTGTGGCGAGGCTGTTAGTAAGTACTTATTTGATGATTTATCACCTTTAAGACCAATCGGAATCGTTGAGAAAATAAAACTGATTAAGGAATTTTGGCCAGGTGATATTAAAATAGAAACTGAGGCACGGGGATATATTATAGATAGACCAAGGTTTCTTAGATATATAATAAAAGAATCTGAAAAAAAAGGTTGCAATTTTAGAAATAGAGAAGTTTTAAGTGTAACTCAAAATAGCAAAAAAGTCAGAGTAAAATTTAGAGACAGTAGTGAAGATTATGATTATGTCGTAGCAGCAGATGGAGCTAATTCTATAGTTAGAAGTTTAATGGGGGTAGTTGGTAATACCCGAACATACATTCAATATATCATAGATGAAAGACCAGAACGTGGTACACTTATATTTTATTATGATGAGAAATATAGTGGAGATTATAAGTGGGTATTTCCATATGGAGATAAAACAAAAGTTGGTTATCCAATCATAAATGACAAATTATTTAAGGCTGATGGAAAAATATTAAAAACACAATCAAGGACAATTGCATACGGAGGGATAAATAAATATGTATATGGAAGGATATTATTAATTGGTGATGCTGCTTGTCAAACAAATGCTCTAACAAAAGGGGGAATACGACCTGGCATGGTTGCTGGAAAATTAGCTGCAAAATCAATTGTGAATAGAAACCCATCACAATACGAACAAGAATGGTTAAAAACAGATTTTTCATCCAAAATTTTTATGAGTGGATTTAATAAACTAAAAAAAATGAGTAATGAAGATTTGAAGAAGCATATAAAACCTGTTGTGGACAATATCTCTGCATTTACACAACTAAAATGTATATTATTCTATAGGAAATATAAGAGTTTATATAAAGCATATGAGTTATCTGAAAGATTTGGGTGGTGATCTAATTTGAGTCTATCCAAAAAGAGGCAATATTAAAACTTTCATTCACATGTCTTTGTCTAGAATTTGGGCTATAAGTGTCTTCACCTCCTGCAAATATTAGCAAAAAGGGTGTTTCTCTAAAAAAATTTGATAGTTTTTCCTTTACATGAAAAACATTGGAACCTAAAGTTTCAAGTCTTGCAGCACAAGATATAATTATTGCGAGTAAATTATTTTTATCTTCAAATTTCTTCAAATTATCATCTACAGACTTGACTAGGCTTTTACCTGTCGCAGAAAGTAAATACAACTCATCTTTTTCAATTTTAAATCCACAAACTATGTCATTTCCCAGAAATAGTCCTATCACATTTGGAAATAATATACCGTTGATTTCATAACCAAACGGTATAAAAAATGTTTTACGATATAACCTTTCATTAATAAAATCATTAGGCCACTCCATTTTATTTAAAAAACCCTCGGCAGCAGGAATGCCGTCTATCTCCTGTATAACTCTCTCGTCCCCCTTCTTTTTAGTAATATTAATTCTGATATTTGTTGTCTTTAAGCCATAAGTCGTATTTATGGTTATGTGTAAGTCAGTTTTAATCCCTAATGCCACAAGAGCGTTTGTATATGTTTTGTTTGCAAAAAATTGATAATTTTCAAGCATATTGTTATCATCCATTGAAGAACCACCGATAATATTGAAATCTTTAAGTTGAGTAACCAATTCATCTAAGATCTCATCTTCACGTCCAACTCCTCTCTGAAATATTATCAGTGAAATTCCCGCCAAAGTTGTCGCTATTTTACTTATAATACCTGATTTTATAACTCTCCTTTTCCCGAGTCCTGGGAATTGTGGTATCTTACCACCTGATACCAACTCAAACAAAAACTTATTCTTATACCTACTTCCCTTCAACCTCCCCTTAATCATCTCCGCACACTGCTTAGCAGCCAGATGTGGTGCCCTCTTTGTATTCCTCCCAATCCCAATGGCAACATCCATATTCGGATAATAAACAGCCAGAGCAGTTGCACCTCTGGTAAAACAACCATAATTATTTATAAAACCGGCAACGGTTCCACCAATCAGGGGGGTTCCCTCGGGTAGTGAATCGTATGCGGCATTAACAAATCTCTTCATACCTTTTCTTTCCTTTGCATAATGAATAGTTGAGAATAGCAAAACAAATTTTGGCTTCTTGCTTAAATTTTCTAAGGCCGAAACTATAACCTCTTCTCCGGCATCTTCCGGATCCCAACTTCTTGAAAGACCGACTCCTGCCTGAAACTCGTTTTTATCGTGTTGGTTTTTCTTACTTAGGATTCTCTCTTTCAACCCCTCAATATCTTCCATCATTTTTAAATTTAAGGATAAACTTGCAAAAATCGTCTCCCTTGGCAGCACAATTTACCTCCTCACCAACGACCCTTCTCCCAGTAATAGCACTTGCAGAACCAGCCAATAAGCCACAATGAAAGTTACATACGGGCTCCTTTTCACTACTCTTTAGTCCAGATAATGGTGAATCATACACTATAACAATTGCCTTTCCGCTCTCCAAGGAACCACAAATCTTGTGCTTTCCCCACCCCGCTATCTGAGCAAACTCGGCACATTTTCTCCCTATTCTAGAGGATTCCTCACCCATAAATATCTCCCTAAATGGCTTAGCAAATCTCATCCCGGCTTCGTAGCCTATCCTGTAAGTCAAACCCTTTGCAACATCCTTACCAACTATATCCCTTAACTCATCCTCTATCGCCAATATACTATCATCCGAGAAGAGCAGATATCTTATTCCGTATTTGGATCTTATTATGCCATCATCTGGATCTATTCTTAATTGTTTGAATATTTTATAGAATTTTAAGAGACCTTTAATTCCCATCTTATTAGTTTTAGTTGTTGCAGTCGTCTTATGTTATTATATGTAATTTAAAATGATATTTATTTAAATACGGAGTTTAATTTGATATAATGATTAATCATTAAAAATTTGTTTGATCATTCCCACCAAAAAACCTTAGTTAATTTACTTCATCTACAGATTGCTAAGAGATATAAATTTTGGTTTCTGGCAGGTGAGAAAGAACTAAAAGAGAAATATAGTAACTATTATGATAGAATTCTCACTTATAAGGAACTCGGCAATTGCTTTCTTAGATTTCTCTGCCGCTATCTTCCCTGCTACAATTAATTTGGATATTAATATATCAGTTAAAGTTAGAGTTTACATATCCCCAGCATTTTTTAATTCAAGATCAAATCTATCTCTCGAATCTCTTCCTCCCACCAATTCAATTTTTTTATATCAACTATTTATTATATATTAAATTTAAAATGTGTCATGGGGAGATATTTTTGCCAATATTTCAATTCCTTGTATGGGCCCGTAGCTCAGTCTGGTTAGAGCGCTAGGCTCATAACCTAGTGGTCGAGGGTTCAAATCCCTTCGGGCCCATATTTCCTTAGCAAAAATTTAAGGTTGTGATTCTTATATTTATAAAATATTTTAATTTAATTTCAAATTTACATAATTTTTAAATCCCTAATTTTACAATAATTGAGGTGATTATATGAATGCAAATGATATAATGACACGGGGAATTATGACAATTAAGAGGAATGCAACAGTTAGTGAGGCAATAAAGACTATGATTGAAAGACGCATAACAAGCCTTATTGTTGAAAGTGATGATAATGATGGTTTGTATGGAATAGTAACGAGGAAGGACATAGTGAATAAGGTGATTGCTCATCGAAGAGATCCAGACAAAGTAAAGGTCAAGGAGATAATGTCCGAGCCATTAATGGTGATTTCCCCGGATATGGAGATGGAGAATGTAGCAATGCTTATGGCTAAGACGGATGTAAGAAGATTCGCAGTTGTGGAGAATGGCGAACTAATAGGAATAATATCGAATTCTGACATATTAAAGGCAGTTTACAGTGAAGTAATCAAGGACTAGAATTTCAAGAATACGGTAGAATTAAATGAATAAAAAAATAAATAAGGAGAGAATTGAGAGGGATGGAATTGGGCTTATAGAAGAATTCTCAAGAATGCTCGAGAGAATCCCGGAGGGTAGCGAAATGCACTATGTCTTGGACCTAAGAAATATTACGAGAGGGGATGAAAAGGCAAAAAGGAAGAAATTCAGAGAGAAATTCAAGAAAATAGTCCCGAGATGGGAGGAAAATTATGTAGTTGCTGAGAAATTATCTTAGGATGGATGCCGTTATATTGGCAGCTGGTGAGGGAACGAGGTTAAGACCGTTAACTGTGACAAGACCAAAGCCAATGCTCCCAGTTGCTGGAAGGCCAATACTTGAGTGGGACCTGGAATCGTTATCAAAAATTGGACTTAAAAATGTCTATATTGTTATCGGTTATAGAAAGGAAAAAATTATCGAGCATTTCGGCAAGAAATTCAATAATTTGAGAATAGAATATATAGAGCAGATGGAACAACTTGGAACAGCACATGCTGTCTCTATGGTTAAGGACAGGGTCGATGACGAATTCATTGTCATAAATGGCGACCTTATAATTTCTGATGAATTTATAGATAATCTCCTGAAAAAGCACGGGGAATTTGATGCAGATTTGAGCATTTCTCTCGTCAGGGTCAACAATCCCAGCGAATTTGGAATTGTAAAGTTGGATGGGAATCATGTCAAGGATATAGTAGAAAAGCCAGGCGAGAGTATTGGAAATCTGGCAAATGCGGGGGTTTATGTCTTTAATAAAAAAATCTTTGATGCAATAGATGAGATCGAAAGGTCTAAGAGAATGGAATATGAGATAACAGATGCAATTAGGATTCTAATTAAGAGGCAAAGGGTTCACGGATTTCTATGCGATGGGAGGTGGATCGATGTGGGGAGACCATGGGATTTGTTGGATGCAAATGAAATTATGCTGAAGGAATTGGATTTAAGGGCTCATGGAGATATAGAGATAGAGGAGAATGCAACAATAAAGGGAGGGGTTCATATAGGAAAGGGAACAGTTATTAGGGCTGGCTCATATATAGAGGGTCCCTGCTATATCGGGGAAAATTGCTCTATAGGACCAAATTGCTACATCAGACCATATTCGATGATTCAGAACGATGTTAGAATTGGAAATTGTGTTGAGATAAAGAATTCGATAATAATGTCCAAAACAAATATATGCCATCTCTCTTATGTTGGGGATTCAATAATTGGTGAGAATTGCAATTTTGGTGCCGGAACAAAGATCGCAAACTTGAGAATAGATGGACAGGATGTTAGAATAGAGATAAGAAACAAGCTGACGAGCTCTGGAAGAAAGAAATTCGGCTGTTTGATGGGGGACAATGTCAAAACGGGAATAAATGTCTCGATAATGCCGGGCAGGGCAATATACCCAAATGCCTATGTCGAGGCGGGAAGTGTTGTAAGGAACACCATATATAGTGAATAAAAAAATGAAAATAAGATAAAAAATGAAAATAAGTAGATTATTAATCCCATACATATTGACATCACTCTCAATTCAAGCGAGCGCAAGGGACATTCTAAAACCTATGATTGATAGATTCATGGAAATTATGTATCTATTCTTTAAAAAAATCTTGGCGATTATAGGTTTACTCTTTCCGTCACTCGATAACTCGATTCTGAAATTCCTATCATCGGATTTGCTTTATCCATTGAGCGAATGGTTTCCATTTATAAGAATGTTTTATCCATTATTATATTTAGCGCTATTCTTTACAGTAATTGCGATAATTGCAAAACTCTGGAGCATGTCAAAGAGATATGCAATAAATTCAATTTCTGGAATAATTCTCCTCATTATATTGATTCACGGATTCGGGGTTGAGATCGAGGTAACGATACCAAAGATTATCATTTCTGCAATCTTTGGCATCCCGGGAGTCATATTTATTTTAATTCTGCATTATCTTGAGATTTCAATTTAGTGTTTTCTACCTCCATTCCACTCTTCTCCGCTTTCTTCGGCTTCTTATACTTACCACCCTTCCAGAATACAATAAACAGGACCACGGCTACAGAAACTATGAAGAATACAATCGCAGCATTCAATATCAATGAGCCGATCTTCCTACTCTCGATACTCGATATCAATGAATCGCATTCTGCAACCTTATCAAAGTCCTTTAGCTCCGAGTATATGTCCTTTGCCTTCTTTGCATATTCTGTCGCGTTTTCATATTCTCCTCTTTCGAAGAATTCGTTTGCAATTCTTAGGTATTGGGCAGCACTTATATGTTTATTTGACATATCTATTATGAATTCACACTTCTTAACAGCACTTGAGTAATTTACCTTATCATATATTTCTCTCGCAATCTCAGCATATGTGCTTGCATTCTCATACATCCCCAAATCGTAGTATTCTTCCGCCATCGAATAAAATTCATCTGCCTGTGATAGACTGCTTTTCCTTATGATCTCTGACATTAATGAATTACATTCTTGAATGCCGAAGGTGTCATTTATATTCGAGTAGATATCCTTTGCCCTCTTAACATAGATCGTCGCATTCTCAAATTCGTTCGCATTTAAAAATTCGACAGCCATCTCATAGTATTGGTTTGCAACCTTTCTGTTTTCCTCCCTTATCTTCTCCCTGACTTTAATAAGGAATTTATGACATTCAATCGCCTTCTCCGAGCCCACTTCAACATAAATGTCAAGAGCCATATTCGCATAGAATTCGGCATCCTTATAATTATCATTGGAGAAATATTCCTTGGCCTTTTCAAGGTAGCTATCGGCAATATCCTCTCTATTGGCTATAGTTGTTACAGTCGTTGATGATGAAATTATAAATTCACACCTCTTAATCCCGTCTTCATTTCCAATCTCGGAAAAGAATTTCTTCGCAATTTCGGCATATCTCCTTGCATTATCGTAAATTCCCTGAATATAGTATTGATATGCTATCTCATACAGTCTCTCAGCATTCTTATTTATGAAGTAGTCCGTATTTGATTTGAACACATAGAGACCATTCTCACAGCAGACATAGAGTTTTCCATCATATATTCTAATCTTAATTATTTTATCATCAATTCCATATTCCAACTCAATATCGCCCTCATCATTGAGAAATAATAGCTTATTATTTGTTGCAATTATTATTTCAATTGTGCCGTCATTATTGAGGTCTCCGGTCAAGGAATCCACGAGATTTGAAATCCTTTTATTCCATCTTCTCATGCCCTTAGAATTTATAAGATAAACATAATCAGAATCCGTCAATGCCAAGATTTCACCAACGAATCCCAGGTCTGAGGCAAACACATCAAAGACCCTGGAATTTGTCGGATATGTCCACTTGATATCATTATATTCAATAAGTGAAACACCATCCAATGAACCGGCAACAATAACGGGATTTGATATATTAAAGAATCTTGCAGAATGGACATCCCATACACCACTCTTGAGCGAGTATTTCTTTTCTAAGCCACCCCACTTATTGAGGACATAGACATTAAAATCAATAGAGCTGGCTATTATCTCCTTAGTTCCATCATTATCCACATCCTCAGAGTATATGCTCGTTACGGTGCTCCCTGTGGTAAAATCCCATTTTCTTCTGTATCTGTATCCAATCCCCGACTCATACTCTCTCCTTATCCCATATATCTTATTCACATTTACAGCGGTTCCTATAATCTTCGATGCGGCAATAACATCTAAGATTCCATCGTTCTCAAGGTCATCAACATAGATCAATGTTATTTCCTCCTCTGCATGAGGGTATAGTGGATTTGAATACCTTGGAATACAATTCCTCCTCTCCAGATTACCAATTTCATCAAGAATATAGATGCATGAATCCCTTTTAGAATAAGAAGATACATATACCTCCTTGAAGCCGTCTTTGTCAATATCAAGAACTGCGACATCATCTGCCCTTATCGGATATTTCCACTCCAATTCTAATGGGTGGTATTCCTTTGCGTACGAAATTCCAATGATCCCAATCAATGCAATTAATAATATTATTCTTTTCATTTCATTGAATCTGTAATATCTTTCTCTTACCCATACACTCCATATATAGAACCTCCTTACCATCTACCAATTTTCCCTTTAATTCCTCTGGAATCTCAAGTTCAAATGTTTCATATGTTTCCAAATCCATCAGATTTGCCCTATCTTGGATTATATTCAAAACCTGAGCGGTTTTCTTGCTTATTATCGGAATCTCAACATTCTGACTCACTGGGCCGAGAAGTGTTCTCTTCTGACCATCAAACAGGCCTATGGCATCAATCCTTGCCTTTGCACCACCATGCTTCCCGGGCTTTGAATGAACAACCTTCACAACCCTGCACGGCTCATTATCTATAATAACATACTTTCCTTCCTTCAAATCCTTCATCGTGCCAATTCTTTTTTCCATTTTTCTTTGTAACCTTTTTATACCTTTATATATCTTTATCCTATTATCTTTTAGTTAATTTTGAATAAATTCTTAATAAATATAAAAATGTCAAGACCATCATGGGATTATTATTTTTCGAAGATAGCGAGGGATGTTGCCGAGAGGTCCACATGTATTAGACATAAAATTGGAGCGGTAATTGTGAACGAGGACCATGAGATAGTTGCAACGGGCTATAATGGTGTCGTTAGGGGGGCACCACACTGTGATGAAATTGGTTGTATAAAGGATAAGAATGACATACCCTCCGGAACGGGGCACGAGATCTGTCCAGCGGTTCATGCGGAGCAGAATGCATTAATTCAGGCAGGCAGGTTGAGCAAGGGATGCACACTGTATGTGAACGCATTTCCATGTAAGATATGTGCGAGATTGATAGTCAATGCGGGAATCAAGAGGGTTGTCACCTCGGGAGAGTATACGGATAAAGAGGGTTTAAAGATTTTAAAGGAAGCGGGCATTATAGTGTCGCATATAAATCTTGATGAGGAAGAGGGGGAATTAGACTTAGAATGAAGGTAGATATAATCCTCGAACTTAAGGATGTGCCTGGAAGTTTGATAAGGGCATTGGAGCCGATCTCTAAGCACGGCGGGAACATAATCAGCGTTCTCCATTCAAGGAATAAGAAAGAACTCGTTTCTGTGCAGATTTCATTCAATATAATGGATAAATATTCATTAGATTTGATCAGGAATTCATTAAGGGAACAGCGAATCAGGGTTTCTGAGATAAGGGTTGATGGAAAGAGATACTATACAAAGAAGACATTGACATTTATTCTCGTCGGACATGTTATCGATAAAGATATAAGAGACACAATAGATAGGATTAACGAGATAGGTCTTGTCTCGGATTTGGATGTGATAATGCCATCTCCAGAGCAAAAATCATCGGTGATGATGAATGTTGATGTTGACTCAAAAAATATTGATAAATTGATCTTCTTAGTTAAGAGAATATGCGATGAAAAGGACTTTCTTCTTGTGAGGTCATTGGAATAGAAATTGAAAATTGTAAATCTCTTAATAATCGGATTCGGAACGATTGGAAGGGGGGTTGCAGAGACATTAGTTGGAAAGAGGGAATTTATAAGGAGAAATTTTGATGCAGACATAAGGGTGGTTGGCATAGCAGAGATCAATGGGAGTATAATTGACGAGAACGGAATTAATTTGAGTGAGATACTTAAATTGGCGGAGAATGGAAGGTTGGAGGAACATCCCAAGTGGACATCAAGGAAGGCGAGATATCTGATAAGGAATCTTGACATCGACATAGTCCTTGAACTAACCCCGGGGGATATGAAGACCGGAGAACCGGGATTAAGGCACATAACCGAATCTCTTGAGAGGGGAATTCATGTTGTAACATCCAATAAGGCACCATTGGCACTGAAGTTTTCCGAATTAAGTAGGATAGCAGATGAGAATAATGTTCAACTCAGATACGAAGCCACGGTCGGTGGGGCAATACCAATAATAAATCTATACAGAAATTGTCTTCAAATCAATAGGATAAATTCCATATATGGAATTCTAAATGGGACGAGCAATTACATCCTTACAAGGATGTTTGAGGAATTGGTGGATTTAGAGGTAGCACTAAATGACGCAATAGAACTTGGAATTGCCGAGAAGAATCCAGAATATGATATCTATGGAATTGATACCGGGGCGAAGATCACAATACTCGCGAATTCATTGATGAATAGGGACATATCAATTAATGAAATTGAAATCACCGGAATTCAAGAAATAGGTGTTGACACATTAGAAATTGCAAAAAAGCACGGCTATACGATAAAATTGATTGGAGATGTAAATGAATTGGAGGTGTCGCCAAGATTAATTCCAATTAATCATCCATTGAATATATCCGGGGTCTTGAATGCGATAATGCTTCACACAGATGTAGCGAATAAAATAACGATAATTGGTCATGGTGCTGGAAAGATAGAGACATGCAGTTCGATATTTTCAGATATTATTGCGATATTGGATAAAGCATCTATGCTGCACAACTACAACTGCAAAAATTTACATGGTTGAATCCCCAAAGAATTTCTCTATGTATCTCTCTGGGGTTTCAGTGACTATAAATTCAAAATCTAACGGGAAGCACTTCCTATAATTTTTCCACCTGAAGCGTTCATCCATTAAAACAATTACTCCCTTATCTGTTTCCGACCTTATACATCTACCCGCCGCCTGTAACGCTCGATTCATTGCCGGGTAGATATAGCCATAATCCCAACCCCTCTCAAATTTGAAGTCATAGTATTCGATAAGGCTCTTTACCTCTAGGCTTGGGATCTCTAAGGGTAGTCCGACAACTATAACGCCATTCAATAGATTGTTTGCATAGTCTATACCCTCCGAGAGAGAGCCAGCTTGGACCCCAAATAGGACACATCCCCTCTTATTTGCCATCGCAACCAATCTTTTATACAATTCAACCCTGTCTTCCTTTTTCATATTCTTTTTCTCAACCAAGATTTCCTTCCTTGAAATAGAGATGAAATTCATCACACTATTCATGAATTCATATGATGGGAAAAATACCGCAACATTCCCGGGGATCTTGCTCAGAATTCTTGAAATCATGGTTGCATATTTCCTATACATGAATTCATCCCTCTTGCTGAATCTCGTTGTTACTCCGGAGACAATTAGATTTAATCTGTTTTCCCTTGGAAATGGAGACTTGTATTCCTTTAGAATTACTCTACCCTCCTCCAGATCTAATAGATTCGAATACATTCTTAATGGAACGAGGGTGCCACTCATCAATACCGACGCATAGCATAAATTAAACACATCCCTGCTCGAGATCGATGGGTCTAGGCAGATGAGTTCAAGTCTGAATTTTCTCTTTCTGCCAAGTATCCTCGCATAACCAATATCCTCCTTAGCCCAATTCTTAAGGAATTTATAGATGGATTTTGCATAGGATCTATGTCTGTTTGGTATAGACAGAACCTCTTCTCCAAGGTCATTAACTATCTCGCAGAATTCATAATAATCAATCTCTATATCTCTGACAAGAGATGTAATAAATTCATCCCTCCGAATTCTTCTCTCGTCTCCATCTCTCATCCCCCTTCCAAATTTCTTCAGGATTTTTATAATTGCTCTGAAGTCATCGGATAGATGCTCGTAACCGAGAAGATTCGCCTCTCTGATTGCCCTCTCTAATGAAATTTCCGAGAGAGTATAACTCAGTAATCTTCTCACCCTGTCTGGGAGATTATGTGCCTCATCAATAATTAGAATAGAATTTTCAAGGTCCTTGTTCAATTTAACGAAGAATGCATCCCTGACCTTTGGGGAGAATAGATGGAAGTAATCACATACAATAATTGTCGCCTTTCTTCCGACTTTTACAGAAACCTCATATGGACATAGTTTATTCTTGGAGCATATCCTTTTTATCTCCTCAGAGTGCATTATATCCTCCTTAATCCTTTCCGTGATTTCTCTCAATATTCTTGAATTTCTCTTGTGTGAATTTCTGTAGTATTCACATCTCTCATCCCTCTTCAACGCCCGACAAAACTCATTGAACTCTCTACTATCCAGGTCTCTAATGTTATGAGGGCATGTCCATTGCTTTCCAACTATATCTACCGCTATAAATTCGACCCCAAATTTCCTTCTTATTCTCCTTAATGTGTCAATAACGATGATATGCTGGGTATGTTTCGGCGTTAAAAAGAAAACCGTCTTCGAATTTTCCAGTGCAAATTCCAATGCCGGAGATATGACCGCTGCCGTTTTGCCTATTCCCGTGGGTGCGTGTGCAAGAAGATGTCTTCCATTTTTGATTGAGGATTCCACATCCTCGAGAAATTCCTTCTGCCCCTTTCTTATCTTCTCGAATGGAAAAATACCCATATTCCCATAATTTTCTATAATTTTCTAATAAAATTTCAATTTAAATATTTATTAATTTTCCTATGGTAGGTCTAATGGTAATTTTAAAGCCATAAAATCATATATGATTTTAATGTCTTTTGGGTAATATTTTTCAAAAAATGCGCATTAGGGTGCATTTTCTCTAAAATTCTAAAATGGCAAAACGCGACTATTACGAGATTCTAGGTGTAGATAGAGATGCAACTCCAGAGGAGATAAAGAGAGCATATAGAAGATTGGCAAAGAAGTATCATCCAGATGTTTGTAAGGACCCCGATGCGGAGGAGAAATTTAAGGAGATCTCCGAGGCATATGAAGTTCTAATCGACCCAGAAAAGAGGGCAAATTATGACAGATTTGGACATTCATCGACCAGGGAATTCTTCGGTAAAGAGGGGTTTGACTGGTCAGATTTTACACATTTCCATGATATTGCAGATTTGTTTGAGAGGGATTTTTTTGGCAGGGATATCTTCGAGATATTTTTTGGTTCTCGTGGAAGAAGACCCGGACCCAGGAGAGGTGATGATTTGAGATGCGATGTTGAGATTTCACTTGAGGATGCGGCAACCGGTGTAGAGAAAGAAATTTCCGTATTTAGAACAGAAACCTGTGACTTATGTAATGGTAGTGGTGCGAGATCAAGTAATGATGTGAGGACATGTCCAGACTGTAATGGAACTGGGCAAAAAAGGAGTGAAAAGAAAACGATATTTGGACATTTTGTTAGTGTAACAACATGTAGTAGATGCGGAGGTTCTGGAAAGATAATAACTGCATTATGTCCCAGATGTAATGGGTCCGGCAGTATAAAAAGGACCAGGAGAATTAGAGTTAGAGTTCCAGCGGGGGTTGATGATGGCCATACTCTCAGGATAAGGGGAGAGGGAGAATCCGGTATTAGGGGCGGCCCCCCCGGGGATTTATACGTCGTTGTTCATGTAAAACCGCATGAGGTATTTGAGAGAAGAGGTGATGACATATTTACCGAGATTCCAATCACATTCTCCCAGGCAGCTCTCGGCACAGAGATCGAGGTGCCGACACTCATGTCAAAGGCAAGAATAAGAATTCCTGCTGGAACAGACTCTGGAACGGTATTCAGACTAAAGGGGGAGGGAATGCCAAGATTAGGACGTAGAGGCAGGGGTGATGAATATGTAAGAGTGAAGGTCGTTACACCAAAGAGATTAACAAGGAGGGAAAGGGAGCTATTTGAGGAACTTGCGAGGATCGAGAGGGAAAAGGAAAATAGGGGGAGCATATTCGACAGAATTAGGGATAAATTTTGATGAATGGATTTACAGTGGATGCCTTCTTCTGTTCCAGACCACCTCATTTTTCCATTTAATTAGTCTTATTCGGTGCATTGGTATTTGTTTCGAGCCAATTCTAATGAAGTCGCCCTCAATCCCTATCTCGCTAAAATTTACCTCCTTTATT
>Ga0190363_1000372_pt1 | contig 26050 bp, 31 predicted proteins | sample 48721867_MG_FD_161272 | JGI IMG/M metagenome (GOLD analysis project Ga0190363, IMG submission 161272) | Hydrothermal vent microbial mat bacterial communities from Southern Trench, Guaymas Basin, Mexico - 4872-18-6-7_MG | ecosystem: Environmental > Aquatic > Marine > Hydrothermal vents >... | reverse complement strand
ACAACAATAAAGCATTTAACCCCGCTCAAAAGGACGAAATAAGGGATAGGGCCCGTCGTCTAGCCTGGTTAGGACGCCGCCCTCACACGGCGGAGGTCCGGGGTTCAAATCCCCGCGGGCCCACCATAATAAATTAATGTGAATTATTGTTTATGCGGTGTTGCTGGTTCTATATGTGTTATTACTTCAATAACTCTGGGCATGCTTCTTTTCACTTCATTTTCAACTGCTTCTGCTACTTTATGTGCTTCTTCAATTGTTTTTATGGGGTCAACGTGTATCTTCATTTCTATGTAGTAGTATCCGCCGTAGTTTCTTACTCTTACATCATGAACTTCTATGATATCTTTGACTTTAGCTGCTACTTGAGTAATTTTAGTAATAACATCATGTCTTGCTGTATCTATTAGTGAATGTGTGGCCTCCTTAGATATTTCTAGTCCTTCTTTCATGATTAGTGCTGCTATTGCTAAGGTAGCTACTAAATCAGGTAGTGCTGAGCTTACATCAAGCATTGAGAGAATAAAAACAGGAATTACTGCTATGCCTGTTAATGCATCTACTCTATGATGCCATGCATCAGCTTTACACAAGAGTGAACCACTTACATTATACAGGCGCATTACATACCTAGCTAATACCTCTTTTAGTACGCAAGTTACTATAACTACCACAAGTGCTAGTGGAGCATAATCGGCTACTATGCTATAGCCTGCAGAGTACCTGCTTAAACCTTCATGAATTAAATATAGACATTCCTAAGAGAATCACACCCATAAATAAAGAACCGACATCAACTATCTTGCCATGACCGTACGGATGAGAAGAATCCGGAGGCTTAGATGCTGCTTTACTGCTAATTAAGACTATTAAAGTCGTTATGTTGTCAGACATAGAATGCCATGAATCAGCAACTAGTGCCATACTGTTTATAAAAATACCCGTAACAAGCCTCATAACCCACACTAAGGTATTAACTATAAATGCTGCCAGCACCTCCTTGCGCTCAGCTTTCCTAGGCTCCACTCATACCACCTAGCATGAATCCGATACTCTCAGTATGTCAAGTATACAAAAACTTCACAGATCACTAAAGTATTAGATAATGATCTTATTTCACTTTTAAGCATAACCGTAAAATCAACAGTACATACCTTGCTTTCACTATCTAAGTGATTATTGGAGCCGGGGGCGGGATTCGAACCCGCGAAAGAGCGGGTTTCTTCAGTAATTAACCACTGCAGCCCGCCGCCTTAGACCGCTCGGCCACCCCGGCACGCTCTATCATTAATAACTTATGAGTGCCTATAAAGTTTAATTTCGTAAACACTGTAGGCTATAAGGTTAAGGTGGGAGTAGTATGGGATTTAAAAAAGAAACGTTGGCTGAAGCAATTTCTAAGCTAAGGAGTAATGGTATTGATGGTGTAATAGTAGGCAGCACAGTATATATGTTATACTTAAAGTTAAGGGAGCTAGAAGATGATATTGATTTATTCACTACGACCGTATCACCTACGTTTGATGAGGACATAATACGTGATGTTGCTAAGAAATTAAAGTGTCTTGTAGGACAGACGGAGTGGGGAACTCCCCAACTAAGGTGCTACTTCAACGGTAACGAAGTAATTATTGAACTACATGAAAACATCTACGACTTTTACATACCGAGTGAAATCATCGAGGACTCTAGAACAATAACCGTGGGTGGCGTTGACATCAAGATACTAAGACTGGAGGACTATCTAGTTCTTAAAGCTAGAGCTGGAAGAGAGGTAGATTTCGAAGACTTGAGATACTTAGCTGACTTAATAAATAACAAAGACTTGAGTATTAACGTAAACAAAATAATTGAAAGATTAAAGCTATTCGATGAGTATGAAGCTAAACTTATTAGAAAGAGACTAAAGGAGGCGGGCCTAAAGATATGATTAATAATCCTTAAAGGCATCAACTAGCCTTTCTTACCTCCTAATTTCCTCCTCTTAGGTCTTAAATTTCTGCTTCTACACCTTCTGCACTTAACCGCTCCAGGAGGATTAAGTGCGCCGCACTTCCTACACACCATTTTATTAAGTATTCTTGACTCTACTATCTTAAGTAGTGCAGGATCAGTGATGGGCACCAGTACTCACCTAAGAAGGTAGAATATGAAGGATTTTAAATTCTTATGGTTTAATTTAAGGCCACTTCCTATTTATAGAATAGAGACGAAAAAGTTTTAGGTAGTACTCCAGTAGGATTAACGAATAAGGTAGTGACGCTAGTGAGTTGAGCAGCAGTGAAGATCCCGCTTGACCACATATGCGTGAAAACAGGGGTGCTGTGTCCTAGGTGTGAGAGGTTAGTGAGTAGTGGAGAGATTGAGAAGTTTGAAGTAAATGTTATGAGATTATTGCTAGAGTTAGAAGAGAAAACTGAATTCAAGTTCTTAAGAAATGCTATTTACCACAAAGCAATTAACGTAGATAATTTCTTGATTTTAATAATAGAGTTAAAGGAGCATATAACATCTAGACTTTTAGGGAGGCTGGGTCGTGCATTAAGTGACGAATTAAAGATGAGGGTTAGGGTCGTCAATAAGTCAAACACAAATATTAGAGAGATTGCAAGCCAGCTACTTTACCCGGCTCGAGTAATAGGAGTTAATACGCTATGGTTACCAGATGGAACTGTAGAGCACATAGTGCGCATACCGCGAAGTGATAGCAGGTATCTACCTTCCAACATATATGCCTTAGAACAAGTGCTCTCTGTAGTTACAGGAATGAACGTAAAAATACGTACTGAGGACTAGGTGAACTCCCAAATGAAGTACCGAACACATCTGTCCTCAGAAATAAATGAATCCTTAGCTGGGCAGGAAGTAGTCGTAGCTGGCTGGGTCCACTTTAAAAGAGATCTAGGTGGTAAGAAGTTCTTAATTATAAGAGATAAGGATGGTTATATCCAAGTTGTAATTAGTAGAAAGGATCAACCTGAGTTAGCTGAGCTCTTCTATGAATTAACACCGGAATCAACAGTGAGTATTAAAGGTACTGTGAAGCTAGATAAAAGAGCGCCCAATGGTTACGAAATCATACCAAGTGAAATTATGGTGCATAGCAAGGCTAAGGCGCCACTACCTCTCGATGTCAGTGGTAAAGTGCCAGCTGATATAGATACAAGGCTGAGAGAGAGGGTTCTAGACCTGCGCAGGGAGGAATCGAGAGCTTACTTTAAGATTATATCGGTCGCCCTAAAGGCTATTAGAGAGGAGCTTCATAGAAGAGGCTTTATAGAGATATTTACACCTAAGATAATAGCAACAGCTACTGAAGGTGGTGCTGCGTTATTTCCCGTTGCATATTTCGGCAGAGAAGCCTACTTAGCTCAGAGTCCGCAACTCTATAAGGAACTTATGGCAGGAGCTTTTGAGCGTGTTTTTGAGATAGCTCCTGCTTGGAGGGCTGAGGAATCCGACACACCATACCACCTAGCTGAGTTTATAAGCATTGATATAGAAATGGCTTTTGCTGACTACAATACAGTGATGGAAGTTCTTGAAAATGTAGTTTATCAGGCCATTAAGGCAGTTAAGGAAGAATGCGCTAAAGAGCTAAGAGTAATAAACTACGAACCGCCAGACGTTAAATTGCCGCTTAGGAGATTTAAGTACACGGAGGTAATTAAAGCTCTCCAAGAAGCAGGATTTGATATTAAGGTAGGTGACGACATAGGCACGCCCGAATTAAGAGAGTTCCACAAAATAGCTGAGGAAGATCTTTTCTTCATAATAGACTGGCCCTCAGAGGCTAAGCCATTTTATACAATGCCTAAAAGAGATGATGAAAGGTTTACTGAGTCATTCGACCTTAACTGGAAATTCCTAGAGCTAGCTTCAGGGAGTACTAGAGTCCACATTAAGGATCTGCTAATTAAAAGACTTAGGGAGAAGGGGTTAAATCCGGAAAGCTTTAGGTATTTCCTTAAGTGGTTTGATTATGGCATCCCGCCTCATGCTGGCTGGGGCATGGGATTAAGTAGGCTTGCGCTAATGCTTACTGGTGCGCGAAATATTAGAGAAGTAACACTCTTTCCGAGAGACAAAAAGAGGCTAAAGCCTTAACTAGTTCCTTAAGGTAAAATAAGATTCTCTCTCAGTAATTCCCTTAGCAACACGGTTGCGTAAGATCCGCTCGATAACTCGAACCTGAGCCATACGTTATCTTTCCCTACAGTGTAATCTAATCTAGACACCTTAAAGTACGTAGGTCTTACTCTCTTACTAAATAATCTCCTTACTTCTCTGATCCTACAGGAACTTACATAATTCATTTCCAGTACTCTCATAATCAAATCACGGCAATAACCACTTTTTGAACCTTTGCTGCTAATGCTTAAGGCATTCGGGCCTGGTAGTGGCAGCACTTTACATTCTCTACTAAGGATATCAATAGAGCCGCATTCCAGCAAACCTATACTCAGCATAATATTGAAGAGATATGCTTGATATGCCTCAATATATAATTTAAGGATTTTATGATCTAAACTTAAGACAGCCTCCCTAGGGCTGCACCCCTTCATGAGTTTACGGATTATGAATCTTTCTATCCAGAACTTTCTGGGAAATAACTTAAGTGACTTACTTAATTCACCCTCTTCGAAAGCTTTGCGAGCTGCAATAACTTTATCGGACTCTGTTTCTAATGGGTAACCAACTATATACTGTACTGCCTCCTCAAACCTGCACTCAGCTATTGCTTTACCAATTAAATGTGTAGTAGGCCTTCTAGTACCAAATCTTTGGTATCCAAAGAAGTTAGGTAGTGAAAGCTTAGGCAAAATCTCAGCTACATTACCTAAGGCTCGCAGTGCTTCATCATATTCTCTGGTACTATCTACAAAGTTAAGCAGAATAATAAAGAAATTACCTAATAAGAACCCTCGAGCTAGGGGTTCACCGGTTTTACCTACCGTATACAACTCTATTCTGTTCTTATTTCTCAGTAAAATGTATTGCGAATCTAACTCCCTCTCATCTATACACAGCGCCCTAACAAATTGACAGGTACGTGCTTCAGCATCCTTAAGGCCAGCGTATGTTAACTTTAATTTAAGTGCTTTCTCAGCATAGCTCACAGCATCAATAGTAGAAAGACCCTCCTTACATAATACAAACTCCACCACTTCGCCACTCCTGCAGGTTACATTAACATGTTTTAATATTTTAGGATCAGCAATACGCGCATCAAGAGATATTTCATAAACATGAAAACTATTCTGGCTCTTATAATGTCTAAAGTACTTACCTACGTACACTTCCGGCCTAGCGTAAACTAAAAGCCCTATCTTTATGTCCAGATCCCTCACGGACTTAACAATCATTAACAACCCACAAGTCAGAGAAGTCTTAATTTACCAGTTAGTCTGTTTAATAATTCTGATGGTGCCGGACCTATGCCAATTGCCGTAAGTGTTCCTGGAGGTAATTCTGTATGCCCAGCATCTCGAATAATAACTACCGGTAACCCCAATGCTTCAGCTTCACCAGCTAATTTTAGTAAATCCGCTTCGCTACCGCCCTTAAGCACTACTTTTTTCTGACCTTGGTTAAACCATTCATAAAACCAGTCAGGCTTATTTCTCAGTGTCTTATATGCTGCCTCTACCGCTGCGTGAGCTACCTGTGCTGCTAGCTTCCCTTTACTCATTTTAATATCTGTTCTAACGATTATTGCTTGCTTAAACTCACTCAAGACCAGCTCCCTCTAGTTTATCGAGTATTTTGCCCATTAGCTCAGAGATCCTCCGTTCTTTGCACATTAAGTAGCATTTAATGTCAATTATACCCTCCTTAATGCATATGTTTCTACATTCAGTAAAGTATGCTGCAACATCCGGTTCTAGGATAAAGTAACTTCTAGAACTACCGAGGGGTCTTATTTTAAATAAATTCCATAGACTTAGCTTTCTTAGCAGGTGAGATACTCTAGGATACTCCTCTTTAGTAAACACATAAAAGCCGAAAGTCTTCAATGAAGAAATTACCCTGCTTCTTAACTCTTCATTATTACCATAATTTAATGACTGCATACTTTTTCACCGGTAATTTAAGTTTCCTAAACACACACCTTATTAAATTAATCAGCTCAGTTGACTCTCCTTCAACTAACCTAACCTTTAATTTTCGGTAGACAGCCCTCCCTAAGCAACGCCCGTTACTATCATAAACCATGATATCACCTACAACCCTACCTCTGGGATTCATCCTAAAATCAAGCTGTATCACGTAACTATCGTTAGAAATCGCTATTTGATGTTCCTCAGCCTCTCCTTTAACATATAATGGCTTAGTACCTAACTTCCTTACTACTTTAAAATTCATTTCCTCGCACTCACGGTTTATCACGAAGTATAGTCTTCTTCGCTGATGAAGACCTGTTCTACTTTTTGATTTTTCAGTAAATACCTTAATTGTGTTTTTTCCATCCATGAACATCACCGCCCAAGAGATTGAGCTAGTGCTACTTCTTCAATGAACTTAAGATATTTCCAGGCTTGATGTCCTTTACGTTCCTGGCAGTAATAAGTATGCCGCTTTTCATCATATATCTAGATATCACAACATACTCAGAATTAATTAATTGTATATTCCCTGCATCAACATCGACTTCATTAATTTTTAATCCTTTTTCATTATAGAGAACAATCTTAATTCCATGTCCTTTACTAATATCTATTATTACGTTCCTTACCAGCTGCACGCTACACCACCTTCCATCAGATACGGCATCTCCCAATTATTTTATTACCCCCAAGACACCTTTTATACCGTGCTGAGTAATATGGAAATCGCGTACGTAATTAGGTGTAATTTGAGATGACAAGGTACAGGAAGTACAAGGATCCATATAAAATAGATTTTAGTAGATTAAGCATATACGGTAACTTAAAAGGCAGAGACAAAAACAAGAGAGAGATAGAGGAGGGTAATGAATTTACCGTCAAAGTTATGGACATGGATATGGAAGGTAGGGGAATAGCTAAATTAAGAGGTTATACTGTTTTAATACCTAGGGCAGTACCTGGCGAAAAAGTCGCTATTAGGATCACTAAAGTAATAAAAAATAAGAAAATAGCTTATGCATCAGTAATAAAGAGAGTTGAAGAGCCTAGACGCTAGCCTATTAAGTATTAGGGTAAATAAATTTTCGACTTTACTATAAATTAATTATGGTGGAGAAGAAATGACAACAAGAGAGCCTAAGAGAGTACTTGCTGAGCTTCTGTGGGCTGAAAAATATAGACCCAGGTCGCTTTCTGAAATCGTAAATCAAGAGGACATTGTAAAGAGGCTGCAGCAGTTTGTTAGAGAGAAAAACATGCCACACCTTCTTTTTGCTGGACCACCAGGTACCGGCAAGACTACTGCCGCACACTGCTTGGCGCACGACCTCTACGGTGAGGACTACAGAATGTATATGCTGGAGCTTAATGCCTCAGTAGCTAAGGATACACCGATATTAGTTAAGATTAATGGTAAGGTACGCCGAGTGACTTTTGAGGAACTAGATAAGCTTTACTTTACAGGCGATAACATGATTAAGTTGAATGATGGCGAGTATGTTAAAGTAGATAATCTTGAGGTACTAAGTATAGATAGAGATACAGGTAAGGTCAAGTGGTTTAAGGTATCTTGGCTCATAAGACACAAGGTCGATTATGTAGTTAAGGTTAAGCTTGAAGGAGGTGGAGAGATCAAGTTAACGGGTAACCATTCAGTCATAGTAATTGATAGTAATGGAGAATTAATAGAGAAGAAGGCAAGCGAAATAAGACCAGGTGATTACTTAATATCATTTGTTACTGTATTGGAAGGTGAGAGAGGGAAAATTAATTTAAAAGACTACATCATAAGGAGTAGTAGAGTTAAGGCTAAGAACAGCTTAACCTTAGATGAAGACCTTGCTTGGTTTCTTGGACTATACGCTGCCGAAGGTGCCTTAGGATTTAAAGCATCAGTAAATGGCGTATCAACTAGTGGTCAAGCAGTTGTTACAGTTGGTTACCCGGATGAGACTCACTTGGCGAGTAAGGTACTAATGGTAACTTCAAAACATGGGATACCTGTGTATATAAATCTTGTTAGCTCAGGATATAACCGTAATAAATTATCAGCCATACAGGTAAGACTCCTCAGTACTGCTTTAGCTAGATATCTTAAGGTAGAGGCTTATAAAAGCGGAGGTACTACTGCTAAATTTAAGCGTATACCAAGCATTATCTATGAATTAAATAAGGAAGGTAGAGTCGCTTTCTTAAGAGGGATTTATGAGGGTGATGGATCAGGTAAGTGGAGTGATGTTGTCAAGATAAGCAGTAAATCTAAGGATCTACTAGTAGATATTGCTTGGCTAGCTCGTATCTCAGGTATAGAGAGCTCCGTCTTCAATGATGAGGTTAGATTGATTTGGAGAGGGAGAATGAAATATAAGAAGTCGGATTTAATACTTGCTGAGCCATTCATGAAATTCTTTGAAAAAATAAGTAGAGCTATAAATATTAACTGGAGGCATATACTAAGACATCAACTATATGACGGGAAGAGAACAGCATCTAAGGATAAGTTACTTCAAATCCTAATGTCTATAGATACTAGCAAATTAAGTGATGAAGAGTATGGGATTTACAGAAAACTTAAAACACTAGCTAATTCCGACATTCACATAGTTAAGGTTATTCATACCGAAGTCATTAAATATGATGATTACGTATATGACGTAAGCGTACCTGATAATAACCTATTCTTTGCAGGAACCACACCTATACTACTACATAATTCTGATGAGAGAGGTATTGACGTAATAAGAACTAAGGTTAAGGAATTTGCTAGAAGTAGGCTCCCTGCCAATATACCCTTTAAGATAGTTCTTTTAGATGAAGCTGACAACATGACAGCAGATGCCCAGCAAGCTCTGAGAAGACTCATGGAGATGTATGTTGATGTGACAAGATTTATACTTATAGCCAACTATCCAAGCAAGATAATAGAACCTATACAGTCCAGATGTGCGGTATTTAGATTTACACCATTAAAGAAGGAGGACGTTATGGTCAGACTTAAGTACATATGTGAGCAGGAGAGAGTTAAGTATGAGGAAGATGCTCTTGACACAATATTTGAAATATCTGAGGGAGATATGAGGAAAGCTATTAATATACTTCAATCTAGTGCCGCATTGGGTAAAGTTACTGTAGCTAATGTTTTTAAGGTAGTTGGGCTCGCTCATCCTAGAGAAGTGCGAGAAATTATTAGAACAGCCCTAGCAGGAAACTTTGTAAAAGCCAGAGATTTGCTCAGAACTTTAATGCTTAATTATGGCTTATCCGGAGTTGACGTAGTAAAACAGATGCATAGGGAAATATTTAGCTCCGAAATACAGTTGCCGGAATACTTAAGAGTTGAAATAGCTGATTACATAGGTGAAATTCAGTTTAGGCTTGTTGAGGGAGCAGATGACGAAATACAGCTGAATGCGCTATTAGCTAAGCTCACACTGATTGGTAAAGCCCGTCATGCAGTAAAGACAACTTCCAGGTAGGTTAGACGATGCCTAAAAGAAAGGTACCTTGGGTCATTAAATACAGACCTAAGAGAGTAGCTGATGTTGTAAATCAGGATGAAGCTAAACAGTTGGTTTTAAAGTGGATTAAAGAGTGGTTTGCTGGTAAACCATCACGTAAAGCAACACTCTTTTATGGTCCTCCCGGATGCGGTAAGACATCACTAGCTGAGGCCGTTGCAAGCGAGTACGGCTTAGAGTACCTAGAAATGAACGCAAGTGACTATAGAAGAGCTAGTGACGTAGAGCGTATAGCTAAAATAGCCGCTATGCAGAGAGGATTATTTACTAAGGGTAAGTTGATATTACTCGATGAAGTAGACGGTATGTCCAGAGTGGCTGACCGCGGTGCTATGGAAGCTATCTTAGACCTAATTAAGATTACTAGGAATCCTATTATAATGACTGCTAATGATCCGTGGAATCCGAGCTTAAGACCTTTAAGGGAAAGTGTTCTGCTTGTACCGTTCAGAAAACTTACCAAGACAGATATTAAGAAGGTTCTTAGAAAAATATGCAAGCTCGAGGGACTAACATGCGATGATGACGCTATAAAATATATTGCCGACAAAGCTGAAGGCGATTTGAGATCTGCCATTAATGACTTACAGGCTGTTGCCGAAGGATACGGCAGGGTGACACTGTCAATTGTTAAGGCAGTCTTAAGAGCACGTGATAGAGTTTATGACCCATTCGAGGTAGTTAGAAGAATATTTATTTCTAAGTATGCGTGGCAGGCTAAGTTAGCTGCGTCACAAACAGACTTAAGTCCTGACGAACTTGTCCAGTGGATTAATGAAAACCTACCTAGGCAAATAAGTAATCCCGAAGATCTCTGGAGAGCCTATGAGGCACTATCAAGAGCAGATGTTTATATGGGCAGGATAGTCAGGACAGGATCGTGGGATCTGCTTGCTTATGCCGTAGAGCTTATGAGCGCGGGGGTATCACTGGCTGTACGCACTGATGTGAGGAGCAAGTATAGGTGGGTTAAATACTCATTCCCACAAAAAATTCTAATAATGGCGAGGACTAAGGAAGTAAGACAAATTAGGGAAGATCTAGCAACTATAATAGCACGCCATTTACGCATATCAAAGAGACTTGCTAAGTCAGATGTAATACCCTATCTAATAGCCATATTTGAGAGCAATCCAGAGTATGCTGCTTCATTAGTTGTTGGATTAAATCTCTCCGACTCAATGATTAAGTACTTAAGCCCACGACACAGTAGTAGAATTATTGAGTTAGCTAATAAGATTAGAGAGCAAATAGCTAAGGAAGCTAGGGAAACAGCCAGGAAAGAAGTTGCTAAAGAGAAAACCTCAAAGCCTGAGGCAGAAGCACCTAAAGCTAAGAAAGTTAAGAGGAAAAAGAAGAAAGAGGAAGGTGCTGGACTAGAAGCTTTCTTTAAGAAATAATTCTTCTTAAACCATAATCATAGTTACAGATTCCTAAGTAGCTCCTCTAGGTACCTTACCTTAGGATTTACCCAGTTCGGTCTGTAGATTCGCATTCTGTTAAACTTCACTTCTTCAATTATGCCTGCGTCCCTCAGATATTCTAGGTGTTTTGATACTACCTTATGATTTAATCCTGTTTCCTTAATTAGTTGTGTAATATTTATTTCACCACGCTCAATTATCAGCTTGAGTATCTTTACTCTTCCCTTACTTGAAAATATCTCCTCAACACGTATGCTGTTCATTGTATTAGCCTCTTACTGCTTATTATGTGATCCAGCTTCCTTATTAGCTCATTAAGCGGTATTGCACCAAAGCTCACGTACGTACTTCTGCCTCTTCTACCTTTAATGTTAGATCTTGTTATTATAATTCCCCTATGCCTTAGATCCATTACATACGTATATACCTTTGTGTGTCCCCTGGCTTCTTCACCTATTTCTGAGCACAGACGTTTGTAAATGCTCTCTATAACACCCATAGGCACATAATCCTCGCCCGTCCGCAAAAGTGCAAGTGCTATTGCCTTGAGTACTAAGAGCTCGTGCAGAGGCAAGTAGTGAAGGGTATCAATTAAGTTGATTAACGATGGATACTCTCGTGAAAACACAGCTCTTACATGATCTATAGTTACTCTTGTTGCTCTACCCTCCAGCATTTCTTTATCAGCTAACTTACCTGCAGCATGTAATACAGCTAAGGCTTTACGTGCATTTCCGTCCCCACCATTATCTATGCCGACTAAGTTGGCTATGTAATCAAGTACATCATCACTAATTACCCCAGGGTAAAAAGCAATCTCAGCCCTTGCTTTTAGTATGTCAAATATCTCTTTTGATTTGTACGGATTAAACATTACTATATTCTTCATTAAGTAACTGCCTGTTATATCATCAACTAAGCTACTAATGTATGTTGGTGTCCCCCTCGTTATATAAATAAAATTAAGTCTCTTTACATCCGTCTTAAAAACATCGTAAAATCTAACAATTATGTATCTATCATCAGGTCTTGAAACTCTTAGAAAGTAGTCAAACTCATCTAGAGCCACTAGGAGATAAAGATCATCAATGTCAAGTAGCTTAAGTAGTGCATTACCTAGTTCAGTAGCTGATAAGCCTCTGTCAGGGAGATTAAGTCCCAATTGGTTTTTTATCTCCCTGAAGATGCTAGCTGGATTCTTTGATTTTGAGCAATTTACGTGGACGTACCTCAGTCTAACACCTTTCCTTTCAGCAAGCTTAGAGAAATTAGTACCAAATACTATTGAGGTTACAGTCTTTCCCGAACCTATAGGGCCCGCGAGTAGTGTTCTAATACTTACTGTACCAGGGCGAAGTATTATTGATTTGAATAGTCTAGTAAGCTGGCGTACCTGCTCCTCTCTATGCGGTAACTTATCTGGAACATACTCGGGGTAAAGCTTTGACTCGTCTATAAATACTGATGGCCTTTTTACCTCACTTTCTATTATCTCATTAATGTCTTGCATACTTTCACTCTACTAGTAATTAGTAAGCCAGTAATACAATATATGATTTTCTTGCTGAAATAATTACAGCTTATAGGTAATGTGAAAGTGAACGGTTCGTATAATAGTGTTCATAGAAAGTTAAGTAAAAAGCCTAAACCTTTGTTTTTATTAGTGCTTCTAGAGTTACTTCTGCAGCCTTAAGTGCGTATTCCCTAAGCTCTTCGGCACTAGCGAATCCTAAGTCTTCAACGAGTGAGTCACTTACTAGCAATATTGCCGCAGTTTTTACGTTTCTCATTAACCCTAGCATGAACAATCCTGCACACTCCATTTCAACAGCTATAATTCCTCTTGAAGCCCACTTCTTAGCAAATTCTGGGTCCTCCGCATAAAAAGCATCACTGCTTATTATTGGCCCTAATGAGTACTTTATGCCCGATACATGAGCTGACTCAACCAAGTTTTTGAGTAACTCATAGTCTGGAGATGTAGCTGTGCAAATGCATTCACCAAGGTACTGATAGTAGGCACCTCCAGGATAGTAGGCACAACCTGTAGGTATAATTACATCACCTATTCTGAAGCCTTTTACTAATGCACCACAAGATCCTAGCCTGATAACTGCCTTAGCACCAACCATTGCCAGTTCTTCAAATACTATGCTTGCTGACGGAAAACCAACGCCATGTGTAGCAACGGTAATCGGCACTCCTTTGTATTCGCCAGTATAGGTAATGAAGCCCCTATTCTTATTTACTAAACGTACTTTCTCTAAGAGCCCACTAACTTGCTCAACTCTTGCTGGGTCACCAGCTACAATAACGCGCTTAGCCACATCTTCCGGCTTAATTTTTAGGTGTATAGGCTTACCAATCATTTTATTACCTCCTAATATGATTAAAGACAAACTTATTTATCCATATCCGTATAAAACCTCGTAAAATTCTTAAGCAAAACTAATTTAGTTTTCAAGGTGTTAGGGAATGATTGTTAAGGTACCTAAACCTTTAGTTAGGAAGCAGAGGCTAATACGAAATAAGGGTGTCATCACTGGATTAAGAGAGGGCAGAGGCTTTAGTTTAGGTGAATTAAAAGCTGTAGGACTGTCTACTGACGAAGCCAAAAAGCTAAGTATTCCTATAGACAGACGTAGAAGAAGTACTCATGAGTGGAATATTAAAATACTGCAGGAATACCTAGCTGGTACTAAGACGAGAGGAGCAGGTGCCTAGCGGTCTCAGCTAAATCTAATTCTAAGCTATCATAGCTGCTTATAACTAATCTTCTCATGCTTAAGTTGAGCATTATTCTGACTACTTTTTCGTATCCACCAACATAAGTTAGAAATTTTTTAATGTTGTATTGTAGTGTAATTAGCCTATATAATTTGCTCAGCTCTTCACAATATATGCTTTTGACAAGCACAGAATCCTTTAGTGCATTAATTAGCGCCTTGACTTCGAGAACTATTGAGTAGATTCCGCCTCCACTTATCGGCTTAGTTAATGAAATAGAGTCTCCTACTCCTAGTACATTACCTCTAGTTAATGCACATGGCTTATCAATAGGTATTAATCCACCAAAGTATTTAGTAATAAATACTTCTGTGCTGAAGCGCCTGCTAATTAGCTTTAGTAACTTAATGAATGAAGAATAAACGTTACGTCTCGACGCTACGCCAACTATGTAACTACCATCATCACTATAAGGGACGACCCAGGCAAAAAAGTCTTTACATATTTTACTGCACGTTATAATTAGCGGTCTACCGAGTGTTAGCTTCTTTATCTTAACAATAGCCTGTAGCCCTCTTAGATTATTTAATTTCTTAGGGCACATACCTAATTCTCTAGAAAATCTCCTGATGGCTCCTTCAGCAAGTACCACATAATCGTATTTTTCCTTGTGATTCCCTAGTACTTCAACTTCACCACTGCTTTTTATAGCTCTGACGTAAGTCCTTAGCTTGAGGTCTGCTCCTAAGCTCAGCGCCTCTTCACTAATTACCTTCTCGAGAAGCTCTCTGTCAAGCAGGTAAACAGGCTCATTAAATAATAGTTCGATTTCCTCTCCCAAGTCGCACGTAGCAATACCATACGTGTGAAACTTCATTATTTTACTCTCATGTGCTGGCCGACCTAATGCTTTAAATGTAAACTCACTTACTAGGCCAGTGCAGTGTCTCGGTATACCAAATGCCTCATGTTCTTCGAATAACTTAACACTATAACCGTGTCTAGCTAATTCACGAGCTACTAATAGACCTGCTATACCTCCCCCAACAATTGATATTAGAGCCAAAGCTGCACCAAGTCTGTTAGTGGTCGTTAAGTAATTTAGATTTACGCTAACAGCCTGTAATAGTCTGTTATGATGGCTGTAGAAGTGGAGGAAGTGAGCGGCACTTGAGTGCCGCCCGGGGCTGGAGGGCTACCCAGGCACCTAGGCCACTCAACAATAGTCTAGGCTTAAGGGTTAATAAAAGTCTGGTTACTTAAGAACTCTATTAGGTAAATTTGTATTCAGAACACTCATGCTTAAATTAAGTAAAATTAATGTAATTATTTTGCTAGTGATCTATCACTAACCTCATATTCGTACTTGCACGCCTTAAGTGCCTTAGCAATATACTTAAAAGCTGCTTCGGGATCCGCACCTTTACCACATGAATAAACATCAACGGTAGCAAATTCATATTCAGGCCATGTGTGAATAGTTATGTGTGACTCAAGTATTATTGCTACTAGGCTAACGCCTGGATAAATATGCCAGTACTTAACGTCAAGAAGAGTCATCCTACCTATCTTAGCAGCACCGATAACTATCTCCTTCAGATATTCAGGACTAGAAAGAAGTTCGGGATCACACCCATATAGGCTGCCATAGACATGCTTCCCGTAAACCCTGTACTCCCTATAAGGCGTAACCACTCCTAGTGTGCGCGCTGCCTGGGTCATTACCCCCCCAACCCCCTTAAATAGGGGGGTCTGCAGCTTATAAGTTTATCCCCCCACTACCCACCCCCCTAATCATGCTATTAAAAATATTAATTTTCCAGGTTTACTGTAAGTCTATGAATATTTTAACAAACTTTATTTATACTTTATCTAGTGATATTATTGACTTCCTCTTTAAGTAGTCACAAAAAGAATATAAGGATAGGTAGTAGGAATGGCACTACCGGATAAAGTAATAATGAACTTCGTATGCTGTGTTAAAGACTTAAATATACAGATTCAACCTGCAGGAGTAGATCTTACTGTACGTAAGGTTTTTGCTTTTACTTCACCTGCATACATAGGTTTTAAAGAAAGAAAGCTTGCTGAGACAGTAGAGCTGAAGCCTATTGATAATATATGGCACTTAGAGCCGGGTGTATATAAGGTCATGTTTAACGAAATTGTAAAGGTACCTGATGATGTTGTTGGGCTTTGCTTTCCTAGATCCTCACTTCTCCGCTCGGGAGTGATCTTCACATGCACTGTCTGGGATCCTGGTTATGTTGGGAGGGGAGAAGGTCTTTTAACTGTCCTTAATCCTCAAGGTCTCAAACTTGAGGTTGGTGCGCGGGTAGCTCAGCTAGTATTTATTAAGCTAGCAGGGAAGCCATCTAAAGTTTATGAGGGGGTGTACAAGGGTGAGAATATATAGCTATAATATTGGTATTGAATTGAATAAGTCACAAATATGTAGGGCATCAATGATTCTTAATAATATGTTAAATAATATTAAGTTAGACACATTTGCTGATTTACGATATTACCCACCTACAGGCGATGATCTTGAAAGCATAGCTAGGTATTTTATATTCATGGTCGCTATAGATCATAGAACTAGCAGGTACAGAAACTTCGAAGGTTACATTGATGACGAATTTTATCATGGAGCTGACCTGCTATACAGGTTAGGTAAGCTAAAGTATGATGAGGACCCGGACTTCTTCAGCCCTAATTCCATGGCTAATATAAGTGTTGATGATGTTAAGAAATGGCTTAAAGTTAGAGGAGGAGATGGACGTGACATAGTAATTTGGGACCCGGATATTCGCACACTCCTTTTGAAGGATTTAGGCAGGAAGCTTGTTAAGTACTTTGACGGCTCTGTACTAAACTTAATTAGACAAAGCAGAAAGTACCTTAAATCAAATACAACGTACGGCTTTATTGATAGATTAAAGTGCTTTGTGGCTTACTCTGATCCTGTAGAGAAGAAAGCTTACCTGTTAGCTAAGTTCCTAAGTCGACGAGGAATATTTACTTACATAGATCAAGAACATGCCGAGGTTCCTGTAGATAATCACTTAACTAGAATTGCGCTACGATTAGGTCTTATTAAGGTACCTGAACAGATCTTAAGGAAAATACGTAAAAAAGAACACTTTACATATAATGAGGATTTAGTAATTAGATACGCTGTTAGAGCAGCATTTAAAGTGGCTTCAAAAATCATCAACATAGATCCGTTACTGCTTGATGATCTACTCTGGCTATTTGGTAGGCACTGTTGTACTAGAGACAGCCCCGTATGCGTAACTGGGTGCAGCAGCAGGTGCCTATCATTAAAGTTATGTAGCAGCAGGTGTCCGCTGGGCAGTGTTTGCCCGAGTACTGCAAGTAAGGACATGGTAAATGAGCACTATTACGTTGATACGTACTATTATTAGCCAGCTAACTTTCTAATTGGACAGGCTGTAACGATACCTTTAAGTCTTATTATAGCTCCGATACTTAATCGGGGAAGCAAGTGAGTTGTAAGGAAGTATTAAATAAGATTAATAGCCTAGATAACGAAGGCAGTAAGGTTTTAAAGTACTTCATACGCTATAGGTCCGTCGGTGAACTGCTCGCACTTAGAGAATTAAAAGGTCTTTACGGTATTAAAGATCCAGCTAAGGTAATAGGTTACCTGCTTGATTTAGGGCTTCTTGAGCGCGGATTAGGATGCTACAACATTTCTAAGAACGTGGTTAAGTGTCTAAAAAGTTAAAATAAAATATGATGTGTGGTGCCTTCTCAATGATTAAACTACAGAAGAAAATCCATGCTTACCTGCAGTTAGTAAGACTGCATAACCTAGTAGCTACAGTAGTAACTACACTTATAGGTTACTTAGCCGTAGCTATTCCTCTAAGTAGCTTTAACTTAAACCCTATAGTGCCATTAGCTACTGTCGTGCTGGTAGCTGCTGGAAGCTACGCAATTAATGACTACTTTGATGTGGAGGTAGACCAAATAAATAAGCCGTATAGACCCATACCTTCAGGTGTTGTAGGAAGGAACGAAGCATTAGTACTCTCTATTATTCTAATAGTAGCTGGTGTTTCACTAGCTATTTTCTCTGGTCCTATTTCATTTACTTTTGCATCATTAAATGCGCTCCTGCTAGTACTGTATTCATACAGGATTAAGGAATTGGGTGTTCCAGGAAACATTGTCGTTAGTTTCGAGGGTGCTGCATCCATAATTTACGGTGGCTTAGCCCTAGCTGAATATGTAGGTGCTTTAAGCAATGTTACATCTACATACATACCTGCACTCTATGCATTTCTACTTCTATTATCACGGGAAATTGTTAAGACTATCGAGGACTATGTGGGAGATGCTATAAGAGATGTCAAGTCACTGCCTAGAGTTATAGGGCCTGTTAGATCTGCTATTATTGCTACTGTGCTCTTAGCCCTGGTAATTATATTATCGCCATTGCCCTATATACTTGCAGGATACAGTACAGTATACCTAGCCCTAACTACTGTAACAGATGGGGTAATAGTATACTCCATGTTAAGGTTAATTAGCAGGAAATTCTATGAAACTCCAGAAATAATTGCAGGTAAGGTGAGAGCTTACTTGAAGGTAGCTATATTTATAGGTTCTCTGGCTTTTCTTACGGATTTACTAATTAGAGTGCTAGAACTCGTTTCTTAACTTAATAGTTATTACTTCCTGATCTAATAAGCCAGTGTAAATTACCCTAACGATTATTGGTCTCTGCTTAGCTGACACCGTGTATCCCTTGGCAAATTCTCCACCTGGCTTTAGAGCACTAATTACATCTCTAAAGAGTATTTCACCAGCAGATAAGCAAGCTATGACTATGTTCCTAGCTGTCACATCACCTGAGTTCCTTAACCTCATAGCTAGTTTGTTTTCGCTCAAGCTTGCTTCTTCAACATTTATTTTAGGTCCCTCAACTAATAGCTTGTACATTAATAGATTGTGAATTCTTACATCCCTGGGGTAGTAGGCTAGTGATGTATCCCTATGTAGCAGGGTAACGCTATTTCTGCCCCCTAAGTAGACGTTCTTAATACTTACCTCCTCAACACCTATAATCCCGTCAATAGTTTCCACTTTCTTGCCGTTAATCATTATGTCTACTACTGCCTTTCTTGATGGCATACTGAGCGTTATTAGTGCCTTACCCACGCCATCTTTACTGCTCATAGGTACTTCTATGCCTATACTCTCTGATGGCTTCAGGCCGACCTGCCCTGCTTTAAATACTACCTCGGTTCTGGCATTCTCTAGGGGTGCAATACCAAATAATGTCGCTGACTCAATGACTACTGCCTCAGATGACTCACATTTAATAGAGAGCGTGTAGCGTCCTGCTTCAGACAATAATTGACTTATATCAAAAACCTGTACTGCATATACACCCTCCTCCCATTCCTCTAGTAGCTGGGGCTTAAACTCACGCACTAAAGTAACTCCATTAAGCATTACCTTCCATAATATGTTTCTTGGCACCGACTTGCAGGATATTGATAAGACTAAGAATGCCTTACTGAGACCTTGATCTATTGAGAAAACTGTGTAACCTGACCTTGGGTTCCCATATCCCCCCAGTACTAATGGGTTAGAGATTGTTGTATAGTGAATTAAACCCTGAACTTCGTCATTTAAGTATTCAACGAGGTTACCTCTAGGCATTAGCGTCACCTGTTAGCTAATGATTTAAGCACCTTAAAATAAATTTAGTGAGTCCTAAAGTATTTGTGCAACAAGAGCTTAAGGTATTAAGTAAGGAAAGTAGAACCTGTACTTAATACATACTTATGTCCTTAGGTGCTAATTTCTTGAGCGCCTTAAGTGCCAGCAGCTTTTCCTTACTACCTAGTTCTGCTGATTTAATCATCTCCTCTAACTCAAGAATAACCCTCTCAGCTACTTCTCTTTTTACCGGGTATGGTATTCCGTCCTTACCACCTATTGCAAAAGCGTACTTGAATGGACTAAAAGGTACTGAATCAGGATCCATAAGTGGAGGCGGCTCCCTATATATCAACTCTGAAATTAAACTTAAAGCCCTGAGGGTTTCTGGACCAACTCTTGTAAGTAGCATTAATTCACTAATGTTCCTCGGTCTTACTTCATAAGCTTCTTTTAAAACTCTGAGCAATTTACCAGTAAGTCTTACAGGTCTATAATAAGGTACTCTATTATCTATGGGTCTCGGCGGTCTTAAGTCAAGTAGTGTTTTATTACCTTTGAGGACAGCATTAATTACTACTACATTCTTCTTTATCTTCTCAGGCTTCTCATTAACTAAGTCTACAATAATGCTCCTAGCACCTACAGACTTTTCATGAGTTAAGTTTAAGGGTGTTAGTCTAATATCTGACACTACACCTGAGTGAGGCTCTAATGTAACATCACTGCTTACATACCAGGCAAGGTGGTACCTCCTGGCCAGCCTCAGTTCAGTATTCATTCCCTGCTGTATAATGACCCACCTGCCACTTCTATCAAAAACTAGTGCGTGATGATATAATGTGAAGCCGTCCTGGAGAAGTACGGAGTCTGCCTTTGCTCCAAGCTTAGATATTTTGACTAACTCGTTAATTCTACTACTGCCTAAGCCTACTTCCTCACCATACTTCAGTAACTCCTCAGGGGTCTTACGTGAGAGGAGTCCTTTACCTCCTGCTATTCTTACATCAGTGTTTAAGTCGTTAAGGACCTCCTTTAGAATTGCAGTAGTTACTGTGGTTGAGCCACTACTGTCCCAGTCCATACCTATTACGTTGTTGAACGCCTGAAACCACAGTGGGTTTGAGAGCCTCTTAAGTAATGCTTCATTACCTAAGTCGAGAATTATTACCTTAACTATAGCCCTAGCCAGCCTCCTCATTATAGCCGCCAGCCACGGTGGAACATGACCCCAATGCAATGGCAGATCAGCTAGACCCGCCACTGACATGCCTCTTCACCACAAGGAGCGGTCCCTTCTTATCTACAATAACTACTTCGGAATCTTTAGGTATATCCTCCTCTGCTAGCGCTTTCCAGTACTCGCCCTCAACAACTACAAACCCTACACTACCTGCCTTAATATCATCCAGAGCCCTACCTACCCTCCCCTTAAGCTCAAAAATCACCGGCTTCCTCCTCTTAGCTTCTATTATCTTATAAAGCACAATTCCTGTAAATAAGCCTAAGCCTACTCCGATACTAATAGCGAATATTCTGAATTGCAGTGCGTATTGTGGTGGTGGGGCGAAGCCCGGTGGTACTGCGGCTGGAAGGAGGGCGAAGCCTAGAGCGAGAAACACTATACCTGTTACTCCTAGTACTCCGAAGCCTGGTGTTACGAATAGTTCTACAGCCAGCAGTATAGCACCTAAAACTATCATGAATACCGAGGCTAAGTTCGCGCTAAAACCTGACCCTATGAGGCCTAGTACAAGGAAGAGTACTGTAAGCGGTATTATGGGCAGTTTTCCTGATAAAATAGCGAATATTGTGCCTAATATCCCTATCGTCATGAGTACGCTGTTAATCATTGGATTAGAGAGGGTTGATATTAGTCTAGCTCTTAGACCTGCTTCATGAGTCCTAACAGTCGTAATTTCGAGTACATACTTTATATTCGTAATGTTAACTCTCCAACCCTTGAGCTTGTTTAATAGATCATTAAGGTCCGTCGCAATGAGATCTGCTATATGGTAGCTGACTGCTTTATCAGCGCTTAGGACTAAGTTATTTCTAACGAACATTTCAGCTACTGTTGTGTTTCTTCCCCGCGTTCTCGCGTAAGTAATAAGTTTCTCTACGACTGGGTTAATTATTTTGCTTTCATTAACAAGCTGATACTCACCTGTCATTGGATTATAAGCTACTGGCTGCACCGCACCAATTATTGAGCCGGGTGATACCGCAACTACATGCGCAGGTACGAGTATGAACGTTCCTGCACTCAGAGCCTTTCCGCCACTCACAAAAGCTATTACGGGTACCTTAGAATGTACTATTCTGTCCCCAATAACGAAGGCTGCGTCTAGAGTTCCTCCATAGGTATCAAGTTCTATTATGATAGCCGCATTCTCTTTTTCTGCTTCATCTATAGCTGACATTATATACTCTTTAACTCCTTCGTCTATAGTGTCCCAGGGAGGCTCTATCTTAACTAGTAATGCCTCACTAATGACTTTCTCGTTGGTTCCCCCATTACCAGCTACTGGAGTACAGAAAGAAATTACAGTTAGTATTAGTGTTGCTATTAAAAATAGTTTACTTGTTTTTATGAGGAAGCCTGGTTTTCTTTTGGTCATTTCCTTGTGCCCTCACCGGGAGGCTTAGCCTTAGTTATAGCTGAGACTAACGCTGCTGTCTCTCCTGCACGTGCTGTAGCTGTTTCAGTAACAATTACTAGGGCTTTTTCTCTCGCTACCTCAACTAAGGTCTGCAGCTCCCTGAGCCGCATTGCTGCTGGGTGAGCCTCAAACATCTTAGCTGCTTCAGCAAGTATTTTCGCTGCCTGTCTCTCACCTTCAGCTTCTATAATTCTAGCCCTCCTCCATCTCTCGGCTTCAGCTTGCTTAGCCATAGCACGCATCATGTTCTCAGGTAGTTCAACAGACTTTATTGTTACTGAAACCACCTTAACGCCCCACGGCAGCGTTGTCTCGTCCATGATTGCTTGAATTCTCTTATTTATTTCCTCTCTCCTCGTCAGGAGGTCGTCTAGCTCTACCTGACCTATTACATCCCTTAGTACTGTCTGACCTAGTAGTGCTATGGCGTAGTGGTAGTTCGATATCTTAACTACTGCCTTCACGGGGTTCTCCACCCTGTAGTAAATTACTGCATCTACCTTCACGCTGACGTTATCCCTAGTTATGATCTCCTGCCTAGGTACGTCAGTAGTCATTATTCTTAAGTCTACCTTAACAATTGAATCAATGAAAGGTATTATAAAGAACAGACCAGGACCTCTTGGTCCTGTGAGCCTGCCCAGTCTGAAGTGTACTGCCCTCTCATACTCCCTAATTATCTTGATGCTTGCCGATAGTATTGGGATAACTATTATCAGTACTATGAACACCCATATCAGTGTAAATATGTCCAATACTTGAACACCAACTTACTAGGGTTTAAGAATTTTATAAACTTGTTTTAATGGGGGCGCTGGTTCGTGAGTAAGAGTAGGTCACGAGGATATAGAGCTGAGCGTGAGTTGGTCTTATTATTATGGAGGCTGGGATTCGCAGTAATACGTGCACCAGCTAGTGGAGCGAGAATTAGGAGAGCTGACTACCCTGACATAGTTGCTATCAAGAACGGCAAAGTTGCCGTGTTTGAGGTTAAGTCTAGAAGAAATGTAGGGACTATATACATAAATAAAGAGCAGCTCAGGAAGTTAAGAGAATTTTCTGAGCGTGCTGGTGGGAGGGCATACATAGCTGTCAGAATACCTCATAAGGGCTGGAAGTTCGTTGCGTTACAGCAACTCAGGGAGACCAATAGCGGTAATTACAGGCTAGATAAGAAAGTCATTGAGTCTTCAGGAGGTATAAGTACCGTGCTTAGAGACTTAGGTCTGCTAAAGTCCTTAGACTTACTTCTGAGTAATAATAAGGTGCGTAGTAACAATGAATAACTTATAACCCCCCAACAATAAGTTTTCTCGGGCCCGTCGTCTAGCCTGGTTAGGACGCCGCCCTGACGCGGCGGAGGTCCGGGGTTCGAATCCCCGCGGGCCCACCACTTTCTAATTTGCGAGACTGGTGTAAGAGATATAACGACACTAACTTAACTACATATTGAGTGATGTCTGGATGGCCCCCTCACTGACTTGCATGATGAACCGCTAGTCCCGAAAGGAACTCCTATTAAAGCTTCTTTCTAGTTGCTTCTGCAATGAAGATAGGAAGTAGTGGTGAATACGCCCTTACCCCACTCATTCCTGGTGTCTCCGCCCGCGTTGCGGGGTTCGCGGTAATGTACTTTAACTTAATTTAAAGCTTTAATGTTTATTTAACTCTTGGCTTTTGTGGTGATGAGAACGCTCCGTTATGACTTGATGATTTGTTTTGCCGGCCTGTGCTGAGTCTTGCTTCCTTTCCTTAGTCAGTACTTCTCTTAGTTTTTCAAGTTTCTTCTTACCTTCTAGGAGTGCTTTATTTGCTAACTCTACTAACTCCCTTAACTTCTCAGTACTTACTAGCAGGATCCTCCTTTGCTTGAGTGGTACAGCTATTCTTACTCCTGTTTTTAGTTCTACTATTACGCCTCTCCTGCTCAATGAGAGTATTCCGCTGTGCTTCATGCCTGCTTCTCTAGCTATTCTGAGTATGTTAATTGACTCCTTTAGCGATGCTGTTGAAACGTGAATTATCGGGCCCGTAACTACTAGCCACAGTGTATGTACTGCGTCTTGCTTAAGTACCTCCTCAAGCTCGCTTACCTCTATGGGCTCGTGTTTCTTGAAGATAACTGTAGACTCTCTCCTAATCCAAGGTAGAGGTGCATCAACAACAACTACTCTCCCACTGCATGAACTAATCGTAAATGACTCTTCCCTCTCAAAAAACATTAGAAGTACGTCTAGAATGTCTCTATCTAAGTACCCTATGTGAAGATCACTCAGTAGCCTTTTCCTTAACTCCTCTTTTCTCCTCAGCCACAACTTTCTGTCAATTCCCGGCATTACACCCCTCACCAGTGCCGCGGGGCGCGGACTCTGCCCTGGCCACTTACTTCATTAGTTCGTGTAAGGGTGCGTACACGTCATTGTCCGCGCCCCTAGAGAGGATTTACTTCAGTGAATAATAGTTTAATGCTGCGGTAAATACTCTGAATAATGGAAATACTTAACAACCTTCAGTTACATGGTTTAAGGGTGCTGAGGTATGGAGTTGCTTAGAGCTATAAAGCCCCAGAGTCCTGGTCAAGAAAAGCTAGCTGAGGTACTGAAGAATAGTGACTATAAGATCGTGGGTATTTTTGGCCCTACAGGCAGTGGTAAGTCACTGTTTTCCCTAGCATACAGTATAGATGTTGTTAAGGCTGGTGAGTTTAAGAGGTTAATTGTGGTTAAGCCCATGATTGACGTAACTACTGGGAAAGAGCTGAGCTTAGCTGAAGCTGGTCCTCAATTTCTTGAGCTAGCTAAGCAGTACGTACTTGATGTCTTAGGAGAGTGGGTTTCGTGGGATGAAATAAATAAGTTAATGAGTGAGGGCAAGGTTGTTTTTGTTGACAGTCACTACCTTAAGGGCAGGACATTCGATGACTCAATAGTATTTATTGATGATGCTCAGACACTTAAGGTTGAGTCACTGATTGAGACGATTGTTAGAGTAGGTAGGAACAGCAGGCTAATAGTTGCTGCAGACCCGATATTCCAGGCACTGAGGGGTAAGTCCGCGGACCCGTCAGCTGTACTCAGGGACATCCTAGCTACCGAACCTAAGGCTGCTGTAGTTGACTTAGGTATTAAAGATATTGTTAGGGCTGGTGCTAGGCTGGGGTTGAGATTGATTATGGAGTACATGCTTAGGTCCAGGAGGTTGGGTGAGAGTGAGTCTAAGGCACTTGAGGTAATCAGAGTGAGGTCTCCTGACGCAGACGTAATAACACTGCTCGACCTGAACGACCTAATTAGGAAGTACAGCATTTCCTCAGAGCACGTGCCGAGGTACTTAGTAATAGTTAAGCACGGTCACTTAGGCAGGCTGGTGGGTAGGAGGGGTGAGAGAGTAAACGCTATTGAGAAGGACCTAGGAGCTAGAGTAAGAGGTGTTGAACTAGACCTGAACCTAACAAACATAATTAGAGCAGTACACCCAGTATCGTGGGTGTGGAAGAGAGTAGAAGACGTAGACTTCATGGGATCATACATAGCAATAACAATAGATGAAGGAGCCTTCGGCCCGTTCATGGGTCAGAAAGGAATCTACATAAGATTCCTAGAAGAAGTAATGAAAAAACTCTTCGGCATAGGAATAAGAGTTATACCAGTAGAAGAAAGAAAAAGAAAATCAAGAACAAGATCACGAAAATAACACACAACTTATAAGCACATCCATCACCAATCCTCGAACTAAGGCTGCTCATCTCTTTCTCAGGGAAAAATTTTTACTTGATTTATCTTCTCAAGATAATTTTCTCCCTTAAGCAATGTATGCAAGTATTAATTGGTGTAGTAGGTATTATGGGTCAGTCAGATGTTAGGGCACAGATAGAGAGGGAGTTCAGGCGGTTGACACCGGGACTCTACATAGTA
>Ga0190363_1000371_pt1 | contig 26050 bp, 25 predicted proteins | sample 48721867_MG_FD_161272 | JGI IMG/M metagenome (GOLD analysis project Ga0190363, IMG submission 161272) | Hydrothermal vent microbial mat bacterial communities from Southern Trench, Guaymas Basin, Mexico - 4872-18-6-7_MG | ecosystem: Environmental > Aquatic > Marine > Hydrothermal vents >... | reverse complement strand
GAAATTTGAGATCAAGGAAAGGTCTGTTTTGGTTATTGGTGGAGGTGTAGCGGGGTTAGAGGCTGCGAGACAAATAGCAAATTCTGGAATAAAGGTGTATCTAATTGAAAAGAAGCCATTCTTGGGAGGTGTTGTCGGAACCTTAGACAGATTGTATCCAAAGGGAACGCCAAATTCGCACAATTTATATTCACTGATAAATGATATTGCCAAGAATGAGAATATTGAAGTAATTACAAATTCTGAATTAGAAAAGGTTGGTGGTAGGTTTGGGGATTATAATGTACTAATAAGGGTTAGGGGAAATGTTATTGAGGACTGTGATTTATGCGGGAGGTGTGAGGAGGTATGCCCAGTTGAGGTGGAGGACCATGGTCTAATGAGGAAGGCAATCTACTATATGCCAACCTATCCAGACAACTACGGGATAGACTTCGACTCCTGCACGAAGTGCGGTAAATGTTTGGATGTATGTAATAAATTGAGTCTGGGTGAAAAAGAAAGAATTTTGAATGTTGGCGCAATTGTTGTGGCAACTGGTCTAAGGCAATATGATGTTGAAAAGGTAAAGGGATATGGATACAAGAAATTGAGAAATGTATTCACGCACTGGGACTTTGAAAGGAAATTCGCATCTGGAGAGATAAATCCGGGGAAGGTTGTCATAATAAATTGTGCTGGCTCGAGAGATGATAACCACCTGGCATATTGTTCAAGGATATGTTGCTTTCTCGGCTTAAAGGAGGCAAAATTAATAAAGGATGTAAGTCCAGAGACAGATGTCACCGTCTGCTACATAGACATGAGGAGTTATGGAGTATTCGATGAATTATATGAAACCCTGAGGAGGAATCATGGGGTTAAATTTATAAATGGAAGACCCGCTGAGATCCTAGAGAATGGAAATAAATTAAAAGTAAGAACCGAAGACATATTGCTCGGAAAACCAATTGAATTGGATGCGGATTGCGTTATTCTCTCTACCGGATTTGTTCCAGATGCAGAGACATTTGAAAAATTGAATATAAAATGCAATGGTGAATTTCCAACCGCATATGTAAATTCAATACTATCAGATGATTCAAATCCCCATGGAGTCTACATATGTGGTTCAGCGGCATTTCCGAAGGGAGTTTCAGAAACTATATCGGAGGCGAGAGACATAGCGATGAGTATTGTAAATCTATTGAATAATGACTCGATAAAACTAAAGACACCAATTGCAAGGATAAATGGCAAGATATGTGGTGCAATTGATTGTAGAATTTGTGTGGATACTTGCCCATACGGGGCGGTCTATCTCAATGAAGATGGTGAAGTCGGTGTAAATGAATCTATCTGTATGGGTTGTGGGATATGTACTGCAACCTGTGCATCTGGTGCAAATCAATTGTATGGGTTTGATGATAGAGGGATATTGGCTCAGGTTGAAGCGACGATAAATGAAGGTGATATCGCGGCATTCCTTTGCAAGTGGAGTTCATACAATGCTGCAGATAACATAGCTTATAAGGGTCTGAATTATCCAGAGAATGTAAAGATTATGAGGATTCCATGCACCGGGAGGATTGATGCGCAGACAATATTGAAGGCGTTTAGTTCTGGTGCAAAGTCAGTTCTTATTGCGGGTTGTCCTCCGGATGCCTGTCATTACAACACTGGAAATTTCAAGGCAAGGAAGAGGGTTATCGCACTAAGAGAAATGTTAGGTCAATTCAACATTGATCCAGAGAGGCTCAGAATCGAATGGATAGGTAATCAAGAGGCTGAGAGATTAGTCAGAATACTGAATGAAATGAATAAATAATTGAAGAAAATGGCTAAAGAAAAATTAAAACTGGGTTTTTATATGGGTGCTGGCTGTGGAGGTTGTGATATTGCAGTCTTAGATATTCATGAAAAATTATTAGATGTCATAGAGGTTGCCGATATTGTCTTCTGGGCCCCCATAGCAGCGGATGCAAAGTATAAGGATATTGAAGAACTACCTGACGAGAGCGTTGATGTTGGATTTTACTGGGGTGCTGTAAGAAATTCGGAGCAGGAACATATGGCTAAAGTGCTTAGAGATAAATCAAAGATACTTGTCGCGTTTGGGAGTTGTGCTGTAAGTGGTGGCATCCCGGGACTCGCCAATATAGCTAATAGAGAGGAAATATTTAGAGTTGTGTATAAAGAAACTGCATCTACAGATAATCCAGAATTTGTAACCCCTCAGACAATATATGATGATGGGGGACACGAATTGACACTGCCAGAGTTTTATGATGAGGTGTATGCCTTAGATGAAATCGTAGATGTTGACATATACATGCCACTATGCCCGCCAACACCAAAACTGATATGGACTGTCATAGAAGCTGTTGTATCAGGCAATATACCTCCAAAAGGAGCAATAATCGCCGGTGACAAAACACTATGTAGTGAGTGTGGGCGAAAGAAATCGGAAAAGAGGAGGATAACGAAGATTTACAGACCACATGAGATAATGTTGGATCAAGAGAGGTGCTTCCTTGATCAGGGGGTAATATGTATGGGTCCAGCAACAAGAGCTGGCTGTGAGGCTATCTGCATTAATGCAAATGTTCCATGCAGGGGTTGTATGGGTCCAACAAAGGAGGCATTTGACCAGGGAGGAAACATGCTAAATCTTATCGCTACGATATTTAGCGTTGATTTAGAAGAAATGACTGAAGAGGAAATTAAAAGTTTAATGAAGCAGATAAAGGATCCCCTGGGAACATTCTATAGGTTTTATCTTCCAAAATCATTATTGAGGAGAAGGAGGTAAATAAGATGGCACAAAAGAGAATTTTATATAAGATACTTGGCAAGAATAAAGAAAAGAAAAAAGAAATTGTAATTGAACCCGTATCAAGGCTCGAGGGTCACGCTAAAATAGACATATTCCTGAATGATGAGGGAAATGTAGAGAATGCATACTTTCAAGTAGTCGAGTTGAGGGGTTTTGAGAGATTCTGCATTGGGAGACCAGTTGAAGAGATGCCGAGAATTACACCGAGAATATGTGGAGTGTGTCCAGGGGCGCACTTCACAGCATCGGCAAAGGCGGTCGATGCCGTGTTTAATGTTGAACCACCAGAACCCGCAAAGAAATTAAGGGAATTGTATTACTGCGGTCACTATCTACACAGCCATATTGCGCATTTCTATGCACTCGCGGGTCCAGATTTTGTTGTGGGACCATCGGCACCGCCAATGGAAAGAAACATAATTGGGGTGATAAAGAAGGTTGGTGTTGAAATCGGTAAGAAGGTTATAACGGCAAGGGCTCAGGCACAAAAGATTCAGGAGATTATTGGGGGTAGAGCAACTCACTCAATAAATTTCCTGCCGGGGGGAATTGCAAAGGGAATAACCGATGAAGAACGAATGGAAATAGAGAGCATGGCAAAGAATCTTGTTGAATTTGGTAAATTTACACTACAATTATTTGAGGATGTTGTTCTAAAGAACAGGGAATATGTTGATTTAATACTTGGTGATATATACCAACACAAGACAAATTACATGGGATTGGTTGATAAAAATAATAAGGTAAATTTCTATGATGGAATGGTGAGGGTTGTAGACCCCGACGGAAAGGAGATCGTGAAATTTGAGGGTAAGGACTATTTGGAGCATATTGCAGAACATGTTGAGCCGTGGTCGTATCTCAAGTTCCCGTTCCTGAAAAAGATTGGTTGGAAGGGATTTGTTGATGGAAAGGATTCTGGAATTTACAGGGTTGCGCCATTGGCAAGGCTAAATGTTGCAGATGGTATGGCTACCCCAATTGCGCAAGAAGCCTATGAGAAATTCTATGAGACCCTTGGAGGAAAACCAGTTCATGCAACATTGGCATATCATTGGGCAAGGATCATAGAGATTATATATGCTGCTGAGAGGGCATTAGAACTTATTCAAGAGCCAGATATAACAAGTAATGAATTTAGGGTAATCCCAACAGAGAAGCCGGATGAGGGTGTTGGAGTTGTCGAAGCACCAAGAGGAACCCTGTATCATCACTACAAGACAGATGAAGATGGAATCCTACAGAAAGTAAACATATTGGTTGCCACGGGAAATAATAATGCAGCAATATGCATGTCTGTAAAAAGAGCTGCAGAAAAGTTAATTAAGAATTGGAAGGTTGACCAAGGAATCTTGAATATGGTGGAAATGGCATTCAGGGCATATGACCCATGCTTTGCATGTGCAACTCATACATTGCCCGGACATATGCCTCTCGAAATAAGAATATTTGACAATGATGGAAACCTCTACAAGAGAATTTCAAGAATAGAATGAGAACATTAATCCTTGGGATTGGAAATCCGATTTTGCGAGATGATGGTGTTGGAGTTCATGTTGCAAGAAGGTTACAGAGAGAACTAAATAACTACAAAGACATCAGAGAGGAATTCACGGCTGGATTAGATATCTTAGAATTGGCAAAGAATTACGATAAAGTCGTAATCATAGATGCGATAAAAACAAGAAATGGTAGGGTTGGGAGTATATATAAATTGTCCCTTGAAGATATACCAACAATTCATGGTGTATCACCTCACGATGTTAGTTTAGCACAAGCATTCGAGGTTGGTAGGAAGATAATGGGAAGAATTCCCGAGGTAGTTATATATGCAATTGAGGTCGAGGATGTCACAACCTTTGACGAGGAATGTACAGATGAGGTGAAAAGGGCAATACCGAGGGTAGTCGAACTAATAAAGAAGGAATTGGATGAATCGACATAACCGAATTTTAAAAGGTGATACAAAAAATGAGTATTAGAGATGAGGTACTATCTGAGATCGATGGGGAAACAATAGTATTTTGTCAGAGTTGTGGAATATGCACTGGAGGATGTCCATCCGCAAGATTCTCCAAGTATAACCCAAGGAGGATAATCCACAAGACAAATCTCAACATGGACCCTGGAGATGATATATGGCTATGCGCAACATGCTATACATGTCAAGAAAGATGCCCAAGAGGGATAAAGATTACCGACTTTATGAATTTGTTGAGAAGAATCTATATCAAGGAAAAGGGAATGCCAGACTTCATAGACACATTAATTGAAAATTTGAAGAATGCTGGATACACAACACAACTTGGTGAAATTGAAAACAAGAGAAGAGAGCGAATGAATTTGCCAAAGATTAATACTGCAGATTACATCAAAAGGATATTAGAATTAACAGAGGGTTAAAAATGAAATATGCATTATACTTAGGATGCACAATACCACTTAGAGTTCCAAACTACGAATTGGCAACAAGAAGAGTGATGGACAAATTGGGGATAGAATTAGTTGATATCGAGGATGCTGGCTGTTGTGGGATCTATCATGAGCAGATAAATGAATTGACACACTTAGCAATGGCAGGTAGCATAATTGCAAAGGCAGAAGACATTGGTTTGGATATAATGGTCATGTGCAATGGTTGCAACGAATCACTAATAAAGGCAAATAAGAGATTAAAAGAAGATGCAGATCTAAGGAGAAAGGTAAATGAAATTCTGTCAAAAATTGACCTCGAATTCAAAGGAAATATAAACATAAAGCATTATATTAGAGTTCTATATGAGGACTATGGAGTCGATAAGATAAGGAAAAAAGTAGTGAATTCATTAGACAATTTGAAGATTGCTGCACACTATGGCTGTCATATATTTAAACCAACAGATATTATTCAATTTGAAGACTTCGAGGATCCAGAGAGTTTGGATGTATTAATTGAAGCAACTGGTGCAAAATCTATCGACTACTTAGATAAGAAATTATGCTGTGGTGGCTATGTCTTGGGTTATAAGAAGGAGGTTGCATATGAGATATCCGGATATAAATTACAAAACATTAAGGATGCTGGGGCAGATTTAATTGTGACGATATGTCCGTTCTGTAATATAATGTATGAGGCAAATCAGAGGGCAATTGAATCGCAGCTAAATAAACAATTTAAAATCCCAGTACTTCATTATCCACAGCTCTTGGGGATAGCAATGGGTTTCAGTTATAAGGATATGGCAATGGAACTTAACAGGGTTAGAATCGACCCCAAGCTGTTTGAATGAGTAATCTATATATACTCTCCATTTCCTCTTATTGCATATAATGTCCTGTTTGCGATATTCACAGCATGGTCTCCAATTCTCTCAAGATGCCTCGCAATTAGGATCAGATTTAATGCAAAGTGTATCTTTTTTGTGTCATTTCTTGTGGCATCTTCTAACTTCTGAAATATCTGCCCAAATAAACTGTCCAATTTGTCCTCAAGTTCATATACCTCCTTTATAATCTCCTCGTCATTGTTGATGAACGCCCTACCAGATTTATTTACCATCTTCTCAGCAATTCTTCCCATCTCAAGGATAAATGCCCTCTCATCATCCGGCTCCAATAATGTTAAAATCTCCGTTGTAAATCTAGATCTAACCCCTGGTGGTTCCTTTAAGATGTATTCCACATTCTTTGCAATATCCACCGCATAATCCCCAACTCTCTCCAAATTCGACGCGACATCCATGGATATGCTTATAAATCTCAGGTCCCGAGCAACTGGTTGTTGGAGTGCTATTGTTTGTATGCATCTCTCCTTTATATCAGTATATAATTCATTTGCTATCCTATCATTACCCACAATCTCCCTAGATAATTTCTTATCCAAGTTTGAGAGAGCCTCCATTGATCCCCTTAATTGTTTGCTCACAAATTCTGTCATATCCTCTATATCTTTCTTTATCCTCTCAATCTGCTCCTCAAGCTTAAGTCTTGTCATTTTACCCAAACCTTCCGGTTATATAATCCTCAGTTTCTTTCTTTTGGGGATTCTCAAATAACCTCTTTGTCTTTCCAAATTCTATCAGTCTTCCCAAGAGAAAGAATGCGGTGTAATCTGAAACCCTCGCTGCCTGTTGCATGTTATGAGTCACGATTACAATTGTATAATTCCTTCTCAATTCATGGATTAGGTCTTCAATCTTACCAGTTGAAATTGGGTCTAATGCCGAGCATGGCTCATCAAAGAGTATTATATCTGGTCCAACTGCGAGTGCTCTCGCTATACAGAGCCTCTGTTGTTGACCACCAGACAATTTAAGTGCTGGCATATCCAATCTATCCTTAACCTCATCCCAGAGCGCTGCGTCAATAAGACTCCTTTTGACAATTCTGTCCAACTCCTCTTTATCCCCAACTCCATGAATTCTCGGGCCGTAGGCAACATTATCATAGACACTCATTGGAAACGGATTTGGTTTTTGAAACACCATACCAACCCTCTTCCTTAACGAGAATATATCAACATTATTGTCATAAATGTTCACACCATCAATTATCACTTCACCACTAACCCTTGCATTCTCTATCAAATCATTCATCCTGTTTAGACATCTTATAAATGACGACTTGCCACAGCCAGATGGTCCAATAATTGCAGTCACTCTATTTTCCTTTATCTTCATATTTATGTCTATCAGTGCATGAGTATTGCCATACCATAAATTTAACTCTTTGCACTCTACCTTATCATTGGGCATTCTTAAATCCCCTTAGAGATTGGATTTTTATCTATTTATGTTTCTTGAAAGATAATTATTTATAAATCTTGCGGTATAATTGAGGAACAATACAATTGAAATTAAAACAAGTGATATTCCAAATGCAACTTCAATTCTTCTTGGTGTTTGTTCTGCTGCGAGCATATACAACACATAAGTTAGGGCATTATTCGGATCTAATGGAGAAATTGGAATCATGGCGGGAGTCATAATTACCAGGAAGATTATTGGTGCGGTCTCTCCTATCGCCCTACCAAGTGCCAGGATTGCGCCGGTAACAATTCCTGGAAGTGCCCTCGGCAAGACAACAAATCTAATTGTCTGTAGTCTTGTTGCCCCCAAGGCATAACTCCCTTCCTTCTCCGATATCGGTACTGATCTTATTGCCACCTCAGATGTCCTCATAACAGTTGGAAGAATCATAAAGCCGAGGATTAAACCCGCTGCCAGCACAGATGGCGCCATCTTCAGATAAGAAACAAACAAAGCCAGTCCAAGCAGACCAAAGACTATTGATGGAATTGCATTTAATGAATCAACGAGTGTTGAGATCATGTTAATTAATTTCTCATTTCTCGTGAATTCAACTAAGAAGACCGAGGCACCTACGCCAATTGGCATTGCAAAAATTAATGAGATGAAAACCATGTAGAATGTCCCAAAAATTGCGGGAAAAATGCCGCCTTGCTCCCAATCTTCCCTTGGCCATCCAAATATAAATTCAATACTCATCACATTCCAGCCTCTGAGAAATATATAGAAGATAATAGAGAACAGAATAAGTATTATGAGAAGTGCCGAAATCCATAAGATGAGTTTTACAATCTTATCCATTACTCTTGGATTAATTGTAAACATTTTGGTTATCTTATTTGAATTTTGCTCCTTGAGAGAATGTAATTGGATAATATGCTTAAAATAAACACAATTATGAATAGAATTATTGCAAGACAGAATAACGCATTATAGTGAAGACTACCAATAACTGCCTCCCCCATCTCCAACAATATAACTGATGTCAACACAATTCCAGGCTCAAGAAATGATGGTAATCTAACAACATTTCCAATCACAAGAACGACTGCCATCGTTTCTCCGATTGCTCGACCCATGGCAAGTATTATTCCCGCTAAAATTCCGGGCATTGCGGTTGGCAATATGATATTTTTTATAGTCTGCCAATCTGTAGAACCGAGGGCATAGGAACCTTCCTTAAATGCCCTGGGAACGGACTCGATTGAATCTTGAGATATGCTTATGATTATCGGAAGAATCATTATTGCGAGAATTATTGAGCCCGAGAGTATTGTTTCTCCAGTAGGCTTATCAAATGTTATCTGAATGAAATTAACAATCACTACCAATGCAAACAGTCCATAAACAACTGATGGAATTCCCGCCAATAGTTCAATCGCCGGTCTCGTGATTTTCTTTGCCCATCCCGGAGCAATTTCCGCAAGAAATAATGCGCATGAGACTCCCAAAGGAACTGCGATTATTAGTGCACCGATCGTAATCAGAATGGTTCCCGCAATGAATGGAAGCGCACCATAAACATCATCAATTGTATTCCATTCGGTTCCAGTTACAAATTCGATAATTCCGATTCTTGAAAATAATGGCAACCCCTCCTTGAACATGAACACCACTATCAGAAACAGAATGAATCCCGCACTCAGCGCAAATATGAACAACACCGCTCTAACGATATCCTCAATATTCGATGGAAAGGTAAATTTCTCCATTTCAAGAAATTCTTACAAACCCATTCTCCTCAACTATTCTCTGTCCTTCTTCGCTGAGCATAAACTCTATGAAATCCTTTGCAATTCCATCGGCATCTCCTTTCGTTATCAAATATAATTTCCTTGATATTGGATATCTACCATCTCTAACATTCTCTCGAGTTGGTTCTACATCATTAATCCTCAATGCCTTTACACTTTCATCAACATAACCAACTCCGATATAACCAATTGCATTCTTATTTGTTGCTATAGTTGCCTTTACAGCACCATTACTCGGCTTTTGCAATGCATTATCTGTCACTTCTTCTCCATTCATAACCAATTCATCAAATGTCGCTCTCGTGCCAGACCCACTCTCTCTCACTACAACAACTATTTCTCTCTCATCGCCACCAACATCTTTAAAATTTCTTATCTTGCCAGAGAATATGGCTCTTACTTGCTCTTTTGTTAGATTATCTAATGGATTATCTGAATTTACAACGATTGCAATTCCATCCAATGCAATTTCATATTTCTTCAATTCTGGAGTCTTCTTATATTCCTTCTCCTTTATTTCCCTTGATGACATGGCAATATCGACTGATCCCTCAGAGACCATCTTTATCCCGGTGCCAGAACCGCCCCCCTGAACATAGATGAGAACATCTGGATGTTTCTTCATATACTCCTCCGCAGCCGCCGAAATTATTGGTTGTAGCGTTGTTGAGCCGGCTATCCTCAGGGTCTCTCTACGCTCAGCATTGATGCATCCGAGTATCACGGCTGTTATCAAAACCAAGAGGATAAAAAACACTATAGAATTCCCACTACTTAGAGAATATAAAAATCTCCGTTGTGATGGTCTGCTCATATCCATTTCCTTCCTCAATTTTAATTTTTTTAAATGGATAAAATTTAAAATTTATAAATCAGATGCAAATAATTTACATAGTTTACATAGATTATATAAATTCTACATATATCGTAGATAAGATATATTTATAAAAATAACTAAAATGGAATATAGAAAACTCCAAATAACCGGAAAATCAACATTTGTTATCTCGATCCCGAAGGAATGGATAAAGAGGAATAATCTAAGGAAGGGGGACATTCTACAAATAGAGGAGGTTGGTAATGCCCTCATGATAAGGATTGGCAAGGACAGGGGAAGGGAAGAGAAGATAGAAATCAAGGATGAGGATAAGATGGCTCTCTCCAGGCTCTTGATTACAAAATACATACAGGGATATGATACAATTGACTTCGTATCAAATAAATTCATTGAACAGGAGAAGAAGAATTATCTAAAGAGAATTTCTAACTTTCTCATAGGAATGGAGCCATTCGGAGAAACACATAATGAGATAGTATTTAAAATGCTTATGCAAGAAGGAATTGACCTCATATCGACGATCGATAGAATGTATGATATGTCATTCTCCTCATTAAGGAACATTATTCGAGCCATAAAGAATTCTGACGGGATTAATGAAAATTTTCTTAGGTCAATAATCGAAATGGATGATGAGATTGATAAATTCTATTTTCTCGTATTGAGGCAACTATCAAGTAAATATGGTGCAGATGTGACCGCATGGGTGCAAATTGTTAAGAGTATTGAGAGGCTATCGGATCATATAGAGAATATCGCATCCCTGCTTTTGAAGGGAGAAAAAATTGAATATTCTCGGCATTATGAGTCGTTAATTATGCTCTATGGTCAGGTCATGCTCGCACTTCGTTCGCAAAACCCAAAGATTGCCGAGGAAGTGCTGAGTGGTGTGGAAAAGTTCAGAATCGAGGAGAGAAAATCATTAGAGAAATCACTAAAAAAGTACGATGATAACAAGAGATCGATACTTATAAACGAAAGTCTTAGGAGGATTGGCGAATATATCTCTGACATTGCCGAGGGTGTGATAAATATGCATTAAGAATGAAAATAGGAACATGTGGTGTTGTTTGCGAGTATTGTCCAAGATTGAGAATTGGAAAATGCTCGGGCTGTAATCCAAATCCATACTGCGGAATGCCGGACTGTGCAGAGGAGAGGGGAATTAGATATTGCTTTGAATGCGATGAATTTCCGTGCGACAGACACTATGGAAGAAAGAGAAATCTGGTCATATATGATAAAAATTGGCTAAACTTCATAAAAAAGGAAATATCGGAAGATGAGTCTTGAACTTTTCTATTCAAGAAATTGTAGGGATATTATAGATGATATTGAGAATGCACTTACTAACGCGTACGGGATAGATATTAATGATTATGAGGAATTGGAGCCAATTTATTCCGCATATAATCGCGGAAGGAGACAATATGATGCATTTCATCTACTTAATTTTCTGATTAGTAGGAAAACCGATGAGATCGCACTCTGGGTCATTGATAAAGATATTTATTGTGATAATATGAATTTCATATTTGGATATGCATCTCAAGGAAATGGTGCCATTCTCTCTATCTATCGTCTCAATTCTACCGAATTGATTCGAAAGGAGGCAATTCATGAGGTCGGGCATGTCCTCGGCTTAGGTCATTGCCATAACCACTGCGTAATGCAATTCTCAAATTCGGTTGAAGAAGCGATGAAGAAGCCATCTGAGTTATGTGAGGAATGTAAGAGGGTTCTAAATTTGGTTTAATATAATCTAAAACTCTATCTCTTCGAATCCATTCTCTTGAGTTACTATCCGAACCCTTGTTTTTGGAAGGAATTTCTTTGCAATTCTTCCGAGTTTTATCATATCTTCTCTCTTCAGCGTTTCCAATTCCTCAAATTTCTCATCTAAGGTGTTGCTTGGTCTGAATTGCTGTAGTGTGTAATAATCAAACTCCACATTCCTCACGATCTTCGCAATATCCCTAATGTCATTAGAATCTACCAGATTTGGGACTATTGTGGTCCTTGCTTCCTTTGGCATTTTCCATTTCTTTAGTATCTCTAAACTCTCTTGGATTCTGTCGATATTGCAATTAATTCCAACCAATTTATCATATCTTCTATCTAATGGTGACTTTACATCTACTGATACGAAATCCAAGAATTTCAGTGCAGTTTTTAATCTATCTGGAAAATACAAATTTGTGTCAATCTTTATCAATAATTCCGTCTCATTCCTCATTCTTCTTAGCAATTCTATAACATTCTTTTGCATCAATGGCTCTCCACCGGTAACGCAAACCGCATCTATCACGAAATTTTCATTCAAGAAATTTATTATGTCCTCAATATCAACGATACTGCAATTTCTCTCCAGCACCAACTCTTTATTCTGGCACCAGCCACATCTAAACGGGCATCCGCAGAGATAAACGACAGCACACAATTTTCCAATATAATCGACGGTTGAACTATCCACTATACCTCCTATTTTCAATTTACCTTGCAATCAAATCACCGTTTCGTGTAAGATTTAATGTAAGGGATGATATTTATATTCATACAAAAAATAAATGTTATAAAATTGTTATAAAATGTTATCCAGCATTATGAATCCCTGGGCATTCTTGGGTTTATTGCTTTTAATTCCCATCATTATACTTTACCTTCTGAAACCCAAACCCAAGCGAATAAGATTTCCGACAATAATGTTTATAACGAGGGTAGAGAGGGATAGACGATTTAGATTCTTCCCCAAGAGATTTGTAAGAGACCCTTTATTGATCGTACAGATATTGATCATATTATTATTTGTTATCGCGATCGCCGACCCCTACATGAAGACGAGGGTGAAGAAGGGTATTGCTGAGAATGTTGTATTCATAATTGACTCATCTGCAAGTATGCGGGCAACCGACATATATCCAAATAGATTCGAAAGAGCCAAGCAAATCGTGAATGGGATATTGGATAAAATGCAAGAAGGGACAAAAGTTAGCATATTATTGGCAGAGAATGTGCCCATTATTGTATTGAAGAATTCTAATAAGGAAAATGCCAAGTCCGTCCTGAATCAGATAGAATGCGGAGATACTCCAACAAATATAGGTGATGCGATACTCTTTGCCAAGGATATGTTATCGGATGTAAGTGGTAGTAAGGAAATCTATTTGATTTCCGACTTTTCAAACACGGAGGGGATGGATGTTGGTGTTGCATGTAGTATCGCGGAGAAGGATGGAATTGATGTCAATCTCTTAGAAATAAATAATAATGGTGAAAATATGGGAATTGTCGGTATTCAAGGTAAGAGATTCCTGAGCGAAAGAGATAGGTTCTACCTAACATTCACGGTTAGGAATTACTATGAAACAGATAAGGATGTTGAAATTGAAATTTGGCTCAATGATAATCTAATTTCAAAAATAAATGATAAGATACCCAGAAATTCGGAGAGATTATTCTATATTGAGGATAAGATCTCATACGACCTTGGGATTATTCGCGTTATGCTGAATGTGAATGATAACTTGGAAGTGGATAATCGCGCATTTCTCGTCATTCCAAAAATAAAGAAATACAACATTCTCCTGATAACTAATGACAGCGCAGATGACTTCCTGAAATATGCAATAATGGCGTCACCCGATTTTAATCTAAGTGTTGCAATCTCTCCGGTTATTCCAGAATTCCATAAATTTGATACAATAATTCACGGAAGAATCGATAAGAATAGAATCCTCGATGGCATGTATCATGACCTAAAATCATATGTAGAATCTGGCGGAAATCTCATAATCCTTCCATATCAAGATTTGATAGATATTCAGAATCGAGAACCCGAACTTGGAGAATTGATGCCCACAACCCTCAAATGGTTGATGAATTCTGAGAAGTATATTGAGATAAATGCGGAACATGAGATTATGAGAGATGTCATCATGGCAGACATCATCGTGAAGAAATACTACAAGAATACGCAAAAGAATAATTCAATTGTGATAGCAGAGGTCGGAAATGAACCACTAATTCTCTATCATAAATATGGTTCCGGTAGGGTAGTTTATATGGGTCTAAACCCAAATAGTGAATGGAGTAATTTCTACTATAGTTCATCGATGCCAGTGTTCTGGTTTAAATTGATAAGATGGATAAATCGAAAAGACATGGCATTAATGAATAATTTTAAGACTGGAGAGTATATCCCATTAGATGTCAATACAACCATTGTAACACCATCTAAGAAGGTAATGAAGGGAAAAAATCTAATTCTTGATGAAATTGGTCTATACGAGGTAAATCTAAATTCAATAAGTGATATGATTGCTGTAAATCTGATAGATGAGAGTGAATCTGATATAAGAAAATCGATTCAAATAGATATAACTAGCACCATGGGTGATGAAGAAGATGTTGAAGTGAATATAGAACTGTATCCATATGTCCTGGGTATTGTGATATTGTGCATAATTACAGAATTAATACTGTATAGGAAGAGGGGGTATTTTGTCTCATGAAATTAAGTTCTTTATCTTAGCTGAATAGGACTTCAACTTAACAATTGTCAAGCCGATATTTGCGTTCTCCCGCAGTAATGCGACAACAATTCCGTTATTTATATCTATCACAATGAATGTGCCTTTATCGGTTTCCGTATATACCCAGTGTGCATGACCCTTTCCAAGTAAGGATAGTGCACTCTCAGCGGCACTATATAGTGCCGCAGATATGGCAGAAAATGAAATAACATCCAAATCGGACGGCATTCTTACTGAAATTGGCAAGCCATCCTTTGTTATTACCCCCACGGCCTTAACATCATCAAGTGCGAGTTCTATTTCTCTCAGGGTTTTGTTCAAGATTTCCTTCTTGGACAACTTTGAATTTTCTGAACTCATAACAAATTCTTATGATTTTTTTAAAAATAATTACACTTGATGATTAATAAATCGACAGTTAAAAAAACTAAAAGATTGGGTTGAATCTTACATGTATTCTGATTTATTTGATATATTTGATATGCTCTCATTAATGCTCTCTGGATAAATTATTTTATATGCCCTCACATATCCGAGAAATGAATAATCATCATAACTATCAAATCCATCAATCAATTTGAAATATCTTGGCTTCTCTATTGTTGGTAGAGCAAGTCCAATCGCTTTATATTCCTCCAAATAATCACCTAAGTAAAGCCTCGTTATCATATAGTTGCTGAATTCCTCCGGAACTGCAACCAGAGTTGTCAGAGTTGGAAAGTCAATGAAATTGTTGCTGCCATAATTCAATGCATTTCCGAGGACATTCCTCAATGAATGGATTCCAAGAATTGAAATCTTATTAATATTTTGGAATGAATCCCACGAGACACTCCCCTCGGATGTGATTGCTGATATCTTACTTATTCTATCCCCAACGATCTCAAAATCCAATATGAAGAATCCGCCACAGAAGAATCTGACATTGCTTACTTTCTCTATGCCGCCATCCTCAGTTACTCTGAGCCTTGGTTTTAGAATACTGTGCCTTGGAGAGAATTGGCAATGTATATAACCCCCTCTCTCCCCCTCTATCCTTGGATTATATACCCTAATTCCCGAAATTCTGAATTCGTCTCCTGTCGATGACGATATTGGGATTATTTTCAAGAATCTTGCCTTTATGTCATTAAATTTATCTATCTGCAATCCACTATAATATTTATCCGTCTTATCCACGATCATCTTCCAATCTCTGCCATCTATCGATGCATATATTCTGTACTTATAACCCCTTCCATCTATACTCCATAAGTCAATTTCAGTTTTATTTATCACAAATTCGCTGGTAAGGTCAATTGATATGAATCCGGTTTTATTTGTGTCATTATCTATACGAACATGCGCATATCCATTATCTCTATCATTTCCACGGATCAATCTATCACAATTTCCACCATTTATACACTTCACTCCAACACCAATTGCCTTAAACGGGATATAGCCCCCCAAACCAGAAGTCGCAATGAAGTGTGGCGCTCCAGCCTTGCCTATCATCGTATAGTCGATCATGACAATTGTCGCATTGTATTTTCTTGCAATTCTCAATGCATCACTCTCATTCTCAACCAAGACATGAAACTTTGCAATATCCTGAACCATAAATCTATTCGCCTTTGTATTATCTAATATACTTGTTCTATGTGATACCGCCGCGATCCAATGTCCATAGTCCCACCATGTCAGAACGACCGTATCTGAGGGCTGAGTCTTGAGCCATTCAAGTGCGGGGTACCAGTATCTTATATCGCCAGCTATCGCACGGTACATAAGTGAGGCGCCACCAAACGGCTGGAGTAGTGGCACTCCAGAGAAGGAGTAGAACAATGGAATCGCCACAAGTAGAAATGTCGGGATTATCCGAAAACTCTCCAAGTCACTTCTCCTTAAAATTATTGTTAATCCGAGAGTTGAGCCCAGCGCAACGATTGGAACTGAAGCGACGAACTGATACTGGGATTTATTAATTACTCCCCATATCATCGGCAAACTCCACACAAGAATGAATATTGGTCCGAGAGAATGCCCCTTCACCATCATATAAATTAGAACGGGAATCATCAATAATCCCATAATTATCGCAATTCCAAAGCCACTAAAGTTATTTCCACCAACGAGCGAATTTATGCATGATGGATATGTCCCCATAACATTTATCCTAAAATTATCACATAATGGATTCTGCTCCGCGGTTGTCATACCAATGATCTCACTCACTCGAGCGCCTTTTATCGTATAAACAACCAGATTTAGAATCCTTATGGGGTCTAAAATGGTAGCTGAGAATAATATTGTCAACACAAGAATAGAAATTCCAATTAGTGTTATGTTTTCCTCTATAAACCTCTCTAATCTCATCTCGATTCTCTCTTTCTCCATAATTTTATCCTTTGACTTGGTCTTCTTTTCATTTCCACCCATTATCTTCGTTCTCAAAAACTCGAGGAATAATGAGGAGAAGAATGGTACCGCAACGGAGGCAAGGAACAGAGTTGGGGGCAAGGTAAAGACCGGCAGTTTTCCTGGAGAATGGAGAATTAATGGATGTAATTGACTTATGGCGATTGCTATGATGAAGTATGGTATGTGTTCTGCACAATTCCTCTTATGAATTAGATTTATTAAGGAATATAAAAATGAAAATAGACCCAGGACAACTATGGCATAGATATATCCAGAATATGTCAGATTCAACAGCAAGAGTGAGAATCCCGCCATAATTGACCACAGAAAACTCTTTCTTCTTAACGAAATTATGAAGAGTAGGAATGACGAAACCATCAGAAACATTCCGAGTGCATCATCCTCACAGTTTGCTGCAATAGCCTTTGTAGCAAATGCCGGACTTAACATAAGCATGAATGCTCCAAGAATCGCGGCGCTATAGTTATAAGGCTCAAAATCTGAGAATAAATCCCTGATTAATAGATAGAAAACCAGGACCGTGAATGATGCAAATACCCCAGCATATATCATTGCAACATCGTGTAGAGTGAAGCCAAACTTATCTGCTATTAAGGATACGGAAGCCATGAAGACCGATGCAAAGAATCTATACCTTGACAAGTCTGGTGGGTCCGTTGGATAAACAAGAATCTCGCGATTCATGACATGTCCCGTATTAATGATGTGCTCCGCCTGCCTATAGAAGAAATACGGGTCTAATGCAACAAGGTATTTGCCGGTCCATCCATAATTCTCAACACTGATCCCGGGAGCCACATGAAGTACCAATGCTGAGATAAAGATTGCCGTGATTAATGAAATTCTCAACTCGATAATTTCATGCAGAAATAGTGCATAAAAAAATATGAATATTGCAAATATCATGGAAAAGACGGCATAATCACGAAAATCAAGAATTCCATTGATAGATGATAGATCCTGAAGCGATGCCTTATGTAGGAATATCAGAATGATTAGAATTAGAATTGGTAATGCGATGAAGTAATAATTGAATTTCCCCAATTTATGGTATTGATAGATAAAATAGATCGAACCAAGGAACAATAACGCAAGTATTAGCATTCCAAAACCCATCATCGATTTGCCCATCATGAAGCTTAGGATAGTTACCGCAAATGTTGTAATCGAAATCAGAAATAACGGCTCTTCAAAATGTCCCACAATATCACTAAATTTTTTTTCTCCGGGCTCGGTTTCCATCTTATTTTCCAAATCTCCTCTCTCTCGTATTGAAGTCATTTATTATATTAATTAGGTCATCCTTCTCAATCTCCTGCCATAATTTATTCACAAAATAGATCTCAGAATATGCAGATTGCCACAACAAGAAATTGCTTAGCCTCGACTCTGCAGTCCTTATAATAATATCGGGATAATTTCTTATCCATAAATTCCTTACTATGTTTTCTTCATTCAATTCCAAGCCATTCTCTATGACTCTACGCACGGCATTCACTATCTCTTGTCTACCACCATAGGCTATTGCGAGATTTAGGGTGAAGTCATTATAGTGCTTAGTAGATTCCCCAAGTCTTTCCAAGCTATCAACAAGTTCATTTGCAGTGTCGCTCAATTTCCTTAGATATTCAATATCGCCACATATCTTCACATGAATTCTATTCCCATGGATTCTCTCATCATTCATTGCATTTATTGTGCGCTCCCTAAATATTCTCAGTAATGAATTTAGCTCAAAATTGCTCCTTCTCTCAATATTCTCGATGGAGAGTGTATAGATTGTAAGTTCCTTGACATTAAGGTCAATACACCACTCCAAGAAGTCGTAGAATTTATCAATTCCCATTCGATAAGCACTCTTAATATCTTTTATTCCGACCTTTCTCATATATCTCCTATTTCCGTCTGGGATGAGTCCGATATGCATCGTCCAATATTATAATAATTATAAAAAACTCTAATAATAACTATAAAATTAGGATAAAAAGTATAAAAGATAAAGATGTATCGATACTACGACCTCAATGTTAGATGTGATGTGAATGATGCCGAGAATAAGATTAGAATTGCCGAGAAACTCGGATGGAATGGTATATGCTTTGTTATGGAATTCGAGAATAATAGATTTAAAGATTTTTTAGGGGATATAGATAACTTAAGGGAGAAAACGGAAATTGAAATCTTATCTGGAGCGTTAATCTCCGCCCCCTCAACTATGAAATTGAGAAGATTGGCAAGAGATGCATTGAGATGTGCAGATTTGGTGATAGTTGATGGAGGTGATGGCAAGGTAAATAGAGCGGCATCGGAGTGCTGGGAGGTTGATATTCTTTCACATCCGGAGAAGAATGAAGAGAGAGATTTTATGAGACAAAAGAACTCTGGAATCGACCATGTTATTGCGAGATTATTGGCTGAGAAATTTATTGCAATTGAATTTAATTTTTTTGAGATTCTAAATTCAAGTGGTATGAGAAGAAGTCAGATACTTGGCAGAATGCAACAGAATGTAAGATTGGCAAGAAAATATAATGTCCCAATAATAATAACCTCCGGAGCAATTGACAAATACGATTTACGCTCCCCAAGGGATTTAATGTCATTTGGAAAATTAATCGGTATGACCGACTTGGAGGCAAAATCGTCCATATTAGAAAATCCATTAAAGATAGTTCAGAAGGCAAGGGATAGAAAGAATCCGAACATACTGATGAAGGGTCTCGAGGTAATTGAATGGGGCGGTCAGGAGAGAAGGGAAAAGAGGATGTATGGGTGGTATTAATCAAATGAGTTTACTTTAATTACTCTACTAAAAGGAGATAGTCCTTGTCCCATTTTTTATACATTCTATCTAATATGTGCATACATATATAAACTCGTGATACCTCAATATTACACCTTTATTCCCTTTTTTATATAACCTCTACCAAAAAATAATAATCTCTAAACTACTGCTTTTTCCTTAATCCAAGAACATCATCCATTCCATAGATTCCCCTCTTATCCTTTATAAATTCTATTGCCATTATCACACCATTTACAAATGCCATTCTTGAATGTGCTACATGCCTTATCTCAATTCTCTCACCAATTGTTCCATACAAAACGGTGTGCTCACCAACGATATCCCCCGCACGTATCGCATGAATTCCGATCTCATCCCCAGTTCTTTCCCTTAGCCCTTTTCTCCCATAAATTGAAATTTCTTCCAATTCCTTGTTTAATTTCCTTGCGATGACCTTCGCGGTCTCCATTGCAGTTCCCGATGGCGCATCCCTCTTAAAGCGATGATGCATCTCAATAATCTCTATATCATAATCATGCTTGCTCAATTTTTCTGTTAACTCTCCGACAATATCCCAGAAGACATTCACACCAATACTCATGTTTGGCGATATCACCGCTCCTATGTTACTCTTCTCTATATAACTCCTTAACTCGGACATCTGGGCATTACTAAAGCCGGTAGTACCTATCACCAAATTAATTCCATAATCGCAAATAATTCTCGAATTCTCAACACAAGCCTCGGGATTTGTGAAATCAACAGCAACATCTGGTTTCTTTTCCTTCAACACATTACTTAGATTGCTACTGCCAAAAATTTCAACATCAATATCTTTAATTCCGAGCACGCCACTCAGATCCCGACCAATAAATTCGCTATCATCTCTCTCAATAACGGCCAAAACATCGATATTTTCATCTATCGCTCTCCTCACTATCTCTCGACCCATTCTTCCGAAGCCGAGCATCACGATACTTGTCATTTTTCAATTTCGAAAATTTGAATTTTTAAATAATTAAAACATAAATTCATAAATCATAATTATTCATAATCATAAATTAAACGCAAAAACAAAATGGATGTCTTGGTTATTGCTGGTAGTAAGTCCGATGTCAAGATCGTTAGTTCTGTCGAGGATGTGTTGAGGAATGAAAAGGTTGAGTATGGAGTCGAGTATTGCTCGTTTCACAGGGACCCGGAACGCTTAAGAGAAATTGTGATGAACTCTGATGCCAAGGTATTTATCTGTATTGCGGGACTCTCGGCAGCACTTCCCGGGGCGGTTGCGGCATATACGGAAAAGCCAGTTATCGGGGTTCCGGTTTCTGCCAAACTCAATGGATTGGATTCGTTACTAAGCATCGCACAGATGCCAAGAGGTGTGCCAGTTGCCTGTGTTGGAATTGACAATGGGGAGAATGCGGCATACTTGGCATTACGAATCCTGAATCTATTGCGAAGAGAAGAAAGTGAATAAATGGAAAATGCAATTTTTGTTGTGATTCTTGTGCTGATGGGATTTCTGTTAAAACGCCTGGGAATATTTAAGAGGAGCGATGCGAATTTATTTATAAGAATTGTGTTTTATATATTTCTACCGGCAACCCTCTTCCATTCCCTAATAAAATTGGATTTAAAATTTGATCTGATAATACTTCCACTGTCTGCATCTTTCATTGCCTTAATGTGCTATGGATTTGCATATCTCATAAAAAAATTCTTCAGTATGGATAGAAGAGAGGAGGGTATATTCTTAATAGCGTCAGGTGCTATGAATCAGGGGCTTTTTTCATACCCGTTCTTCCTAATTTACTTGGGTACGAAGGGTTTGAGTTATGTTGCATTCTATGACCTGGGACAGGCAATCTTGGCATTGACCCTCGGTTATTATATTGCAACCAAGTATGGTGGGAGATCCAAGAGTTATTCGGAAGTCTTGAGGAATGTCCTGGCTTTTCCGCCACTAATTGCATTTATGTTGGCAATTTTTGTAAATTTATTCGGAATTTCAAAATTTCTTGGAGCGATGATTCCATTTATTGAGATGCTTCACAACTGCACAACCCCATTAATTATGCTCTCCCTTGGAATATTTCTCGAATTTGAGAATTTGAGTATAAATCTGAAGCCAATATTTGGTGTTTTATTCATAAGATTTGTATTTTCCTTGGGTGTTGCACTCCTCCTAGTTAATCTCCTGGATTTGGGTTATATGGAGAAGATAACCATACTTATAGCATCATCAGTACCATCGGCAATGCTCACTCTCGTCTATGCAGTTGAAGAGGAACTCGATGTCGAGTTTACCACTCTCTTATTATCGATCGGGATCTGTATAGGGCTCATTTATATTCCAATCCTATTTTCAATCCTTATCGACTAATTCTAAATCCTCGATGATTAATTCGCCACGAATCTTATGCCACACTCTTTTACTCCTCAATATCCTCAGTTTTTTCTTGAATATTGGACCATCGATGACGAGAGTTTCGTATTCGCCGCCCTCGCCTCCAATATTAATCCCGAATCTCTCACTTAATTTCCTCAGTTCATTAATCGTTTCCATATCCAATCTCCTACCAAGCCAATCCTCGCTCAGACCTTCCGCATAAACCCCAGTTATTATGATCTCAAAACCAGAATCTATTGCCTCTCTCATAAGAAATTCATGACCTCTTTGCCAATAGGGGGCATACATTCTCAAATCCAGATCCGCACAAATCTTTGAAATTATGTTGTATTGGTAATTCGATTTCACAACCCCGACTACAATTCCATTAATATTAAAATTACTCTTGATTTCGTTTAATGCATTTTTCAAATCTAAATTCTCCTCTGCTGCGATACCTCCAGATGTCTCTCTCACCACTATTGGAATTCCAATTGCTCTGGCGGAATACTCTGTAAGGCTTATATTTGGCACATGATACATATAACTCTCATTACTTCTCGGAATCATAGAAAGCAAAACTACAACTTCATGTTTATTTATTAATGCCCTATACAGCGCCATTATGCTGTCTTTTCCGCCAGAGAATAAAGAGCACAGTCTCATTCTAACTTTTTATATATTGAATTCATTATTATTATAAGAAAATGCCGTTTGGAAAACTCTTTGGTCGTCGTGATGAGGAGGAGGAAGTGGAGATCGATATTGAGGAATATCTGACTGAATTGAGTATAGGTAAGGAGGGGAAGATTATCGAGAGGGAGGACATAACATATGTGAAACCAATAGATATCGATAAGGATGGGAAGAATATTGATGAGATTGTGAATGAATTAAAGAAGAACAATATCGTTGTTTTGAATGTAAGTAGTGCAATGCACGATAAGATAATGCTCAGGAACATAATAAAGAAATTAAGGGATATATGCATAGAGATGGATGGTGATATCGGAAGAATCTCCAATGAGAAGATCCTATTGGTTCCGGCGGGTATGAGAATTATTCATAGAGGTGCCAGATAATTCTGCTTTATACTGCTTGCTGTTCTTGAAGGTGTTGTTTGGATAAAGTACCACACGAAGAGGTATGGAGCAGTTGCCAATTGGGAAAACCTGCATTTATACTTTTATTGAGAGAGTTTGAGTGATTGTAATGAATTATAGCGCAACGCCACAACAGGCGGTATCTGACATCATTTCCCTTGGCATTCCTTCAAATTCCGCAAGGCGGGACTTCAGTAAGTGGCAAGGTTAGGTCAAACAAGAAAAATTCACGAAGTGAACAGACAAAATTCACCTAAGTGAATTTTGAGTGCCAATTCACAGAGTGAATTGAGCATTTTTATGCCGAAGATAAAGTTATACTTTATCTTACGGAAATAAATTTATTCAATCGAGTTTGTGATAACTCAATATATCTTTCTGGATTGAAGTCCTTAAATTTTTTTATATTCTCTCTTGAGGTGTAAATGCAAATCGTCAATTTCTCCATTTCTGCCTTCTCTAATGCCCGCGCAAGGCTTGAAACCTCATCAATTCTTTTGAGTTCATTATCGAATTCGACCTTTATTCTAAATTCGGATAACTTCGTATCTGGAATATCCAAGAGTAAATAACCATTCTCTATACCAAAATCCTCTCTGATTTTCTCCTCAATTTTATCCTTATCAATTGCCAGATTCTTCCTAAAATTTTCATCAATAAGTTCCAATCTCTCTTGAAAAATAATCTTAAAGAGGTCTCTTCTGTCAATTCTACTCATAATGTCTCTTGGATATCCATCGGAGGTTCTTAATTTATGAATCAAATCGATGTCATCCATTCTGATGAATTCCTCATATGTTATATCTCCATTCTCGATTAAAGTGGCTATGGCTCTCTTCATCATCTCCTCCACAATCCTCTTCGTGTGGTGTCTATAGACGGTCTGATACATAAGGTTCCTCGATATGAGGAGTGATTCGACTGCCTCTAGGCTTCCCTTCTTGATAACGAGTTCGTTCTTCATTAGCATCATGCCGTGGATTATCCTCTCCAGGTCTATGACACCGTATGCAACTCCGGCATAATAGGAATCTCTTATGAGGTAATCCATCTTATCGACATCTATCTCGGAGGAAATTATATTGCCGAATTTTCCCTTCCCTTGAATTAATTCTGAAATATCCGCGGGGTTTATTCCATTATCCTTGAGAATGTCTGAGATTTCACTCTCCATTACAATTCTGACCGAATTTTCTTCGTGTGAATGACCCATGCTCTTTAATATCGAATCGGATGTGTGGGAGAGGGCACAGTGTCCTATGTCGTGTAACAGACCCGCTATTCTCACCTTGATCTTGTCTTGTTCATTTAGTCCAAGACGCTCTGCCAAGATGCCGGCAAGATGCATAACTCCGAGGGAATGCTCAAACCTCGTAGAATTCATTGCTGGATAGATCAGATAACAAAGACCATTCTGTCTTATATTCCTCAATCTCTGCATCTCTGCGGTGTCAATAAGACTTAATTCTAATTCACTTACGGATATATTTCCGTGTATCGGGTCACGAATTGTTTTTGATGTCAATTTTATTTATAAAATTTTATTTTTTATTTAATTTTTGTTTAATTTTGTGGTTGCCATGACCAAGTTTAAAAAATTGAAAGTTAAATTAAATTTACCAAAAATTCATTTCATCATTGACAAAAATTCATCAAATAGGTAATAATTATCCCATGGTCCCGGATGTGCCTCTGGATGATATTGGACCGCAATTATCGGCAGTTCCTTATGCCTTAAACCCTCCACAGAATTGTCATTCAGATTTATATGCGTTATTTCTAAGTTTGAATCCTTCACACTCTCTGCATCAACCGCAAACCCATGATTCTGAGATGTTATATAGACCCTTCCCGTCTTTAAATCCTTAACTGGCTGATTTGAACCGCGATGTCCAAATTTCAATTTATATGTTTTTGCACCGCATGCTAATGCAATTAATTGATTTCCGAGACAAATCCCAAACATTGGAATTTTTTCATCCATTAATTTCCCAACATTGTTGATTATATAGGGATACCTCTCTGGATCCCCCGGACCGTTGGAGACCACTATACCATCCGGCTCATAAGATAGTATCTCCTCAGCATTCATGAGCGCGGGAACCCTTATGACATTGACACCTCTCCGCAGAATGGACCTTATTATGCTGTGCTTTTCACCACAATCTATCAAGACTATGCTCTTATCTGAATTTGCATCATATCTAATGGGTTTTTTTGTGGTGACTGATCTGATCAGATCTAATTCTGATATAGACCTCAATTTCTTTACCCTCTCTATTAACTCATCGATCTCATTCTCATCATATGGATATTTTAAAATTCCATTCATAACGCCACGAATCCTTATCTTCCTCGTCAGGAATCTCGTATCTACCTTCTCTATCCCGGGAACATCAAATTCCTTGAGAAATTCATCCAGGGTTTTTGTCAATTTTCCATGACTTGGTTTCTTTGCCAATTCCCTTATGATAAGACCCTCGGCCTGAATTCCGTTAGATTCAAAATCAGAATCATTTATTCCATAATTGCCAATCAATGGATATGTGAACATTAGAATCTGATATCTATAACTTGGATCGGTCAATGCCTCCTGGTAGCCGGTCATTGATGTATTGAA
>Ga0190363_1000367_pt1 | contig 26284 bp, 18 predicted proteins | sample 48721867_MG_FD_161272 | JGI IMG/M metagenome (GOLD analysis project Ga0190363, IMG submission 161272) | Hydrothermal vent microbial mat bacterial communities from Southern Trench, Guaymas Basin, Mexico - 4872-18-6-7_MG | ecosystem: Environmental > Aquatic > Marine > Hydrothermal vents >... | reverse complement strand
TTACCAATGAAAATTTTGAGGTTTCTTATCTTAATTTAGAAATAAATATAACAATCCAAGGAAAAAATATCTCTGATTCCTTTTCAAAAGAAATCCCTTACCTTCAAGCTGGAAAAAGCACAAAAGTTATATTTAACTGGGATACAACAGAAAAATCTAAAGGAGATTATTCAATAATTGCAAAACTTAGGTATAAGAAACCAATAGGTGCAATCACTTATCTTAATGAAACTTCAACTTCATTCAAAATTTCACCTTATAAATGTAAAACATTTCCAACTGTTACAAAACGCTATATTAAAATTCTTTCTCCTAATGGAGAAGAAAAGTGGGAAGTTGGAAAAACCTATACTATCAAATGGATCTCTAATGGCATAAGCAAAGTTATGATCCGTCTTCAATTTCAATCTTTAGATGGAGCTACCTACGGGCTAACAATTGCCCAAAATATTGACGCTGCCCAAGGAAGCTATAATTTCTATCTTGATCCTTTTATATATCATTCGAGCGAGAAGGCGAGTATAGAAATAGTTTCAGAGGAATTAATTGAGGGATTTTATATTATCGGTGATATCATTGATCACAGCGATAATTACTTTAGCATCATTTCGCCAATTTTAAAAACCTACACAAACAAAGAGTATGGATTTGAAATAAAACATCCAAGCTATATCTCTCCTACCACTACTTCTAATGATTGGGCTGATGGAATGGTAGATCCTAAAGGAAATGGAAAACTGATTGTTAACTTTATTGCTTGCCAGTTTTCAGATATACCCCAAAAGGAACCATATCATTCTTTTACTGGTGAAATCAGAATTAGAGTTAATCCTAACATCACAGATGCAAAAGATTGTTTAACTCTTCCTTTGGAGTTTCCTAATGTGAAAAAAGAGAATGTAAATATTAATGGTATAGGGTTTAAAAAGTTTTCCAAAATTGAAGATACTGCTATGGGAAGACGGCTGAAAATGGAAGTATATAGAACACTTCACAACAATGCTTGTTTTTCTATAGAGAAAGTAGAACACGGATACTTATTTAATGAATTAGAAAGACCGTCTTCTCCTCATTTTGATTTTGAATCTACTAAAAAATTTAACTCTTGCCGAAAAATACTTGACCAAATACTTTCTACTTTTAGGTTTTTGAAGCGAAATTAAAACAGTAATTTTGTTGACGGACTTTGATGAGGAATTTATTTTAAATGTGATATAATTCAATTACGAGGGTCAAAAAAGACAATTAAGAAAATAAGCTTTTGTTAATAATCTGGATTATCTATTTTGTTGCTTATGCAGGTTGATTACTATTTTTAACTATGCCTATACCAGCTCTTGTATGGGGAAAATCATTTTTATGATGAGTAAAGGAATAATTAAACAATTTTTGAAGCCAAGTCGAGGAAAAATATTATTTTCTGTTTTAATATTTATCATGTTAGAAATTGTTTTGTATTTAATGACGCAAGCTTGTGCTTACTCTTGCCCACCGCCACCAACTCCATGTCGTTCTTATTGCTTGCTGGATTCTAAAAAATTTTTACCTGCAAGTATATTAGCATTCTTAATTTCTTATTTTATTTCATCTATAATTCATTCAGAAAAAAGATCAATAATATCATTACTTTTAATTTTGTTAGGAATCACAGCTGTAGTATTCTTTGTAGGATTTTTTGTATATCCCTTCTTTGAAAGTATTATTACCTGTTATTTTTATTAAATTATTTTTATTAAAAATCGCCTGTATTTTGATTTATAAATAAAACTTTTTGTAAAATAAATCATAAGGAAAATTATTATGGGTTCAAAAATTAAAATCTTAATTGGGATTTTGGTTCTTGGAATTCTATTAATTGGAGCTTGGTGGGTTTGGAATTCAATTATTCCCAAAAAAGAACCATTCATACCACCTCATTGGAAAATTTGCAATTCAGATTCTGATTGTGTAGAAACTCAAGCAGGATGTTGTCGTTGCACTATGGGTGGAGTCCAGACTGCTATTAATAAAAAATATCTCAACAAATGGGAGGAAAAACTCAAAAAATTTTGCCAAGGTACAATTTGCCCCGCTGTTTTTAGATGTAAAAAAGGGAAAGTCATTTGCAAAAATCACAAATGTAAATTCGTTCCAAGAGAAAACAAAGTGATTCTCACTACAGATAAAACAGAGTATGAAAAAGATGAGGAAATCAAATTAACATTAATTAATGATTTTGATAAACCAATTTATTATCGCGATTGGAGTAAAAGTTGGAATGAATGTGGAGGAAGTTCTTTTAAATTAGGGAAAAAAGTAAAAGAGAATGAGTTTGATTTCTTTGGAATAGGAGGAATTGCCGAGTGTTTGAAACCAATTGTGAGTTTAAAACCCCATACCAAAATAACATATTCATTAGACCCCAAAGAATTAGAAGAGATACCTTCTCGCAGGCTGGAAAAAGGAACCTATAAATGGGAATTTACTTTTGGGTTTGAAAAAGATTTAAAAACAACTCAAAAGATTTATTCAAACGAGTTTACAATCAAAAATTGTAGTCTTTTAGCAGAACAAATTAGAGAAAAAATCTCAAAAGCCAATTATTGTGAAAAAGATGAAGATTGTATAATTGTAAGTTTTGGTTGCCCATTTGGTTGCTATAATCTCATAAATAAAAAAGAAGTAGAGGCTATTAGACTACTTGTCAAAAAATATGATGAATGCGGAGGTGGAACAAGATGTGTATATAGATGTCCTACTCCCCCAGAAAATGTGAGATGTGAAAATGGAGTTTGTGTTTCAAAACCTTCCAAGAAAAGTATTTGGACGGAAAGGATAAGAGAAAAATATTGTGGTAATTATTCTCATGTTCTTCAAGAAAAGATTTCTAAAATTAAACCAAAACCAAGAGGAGTGGTTTTTCATGAAATAACTATCGGAGAGATTTTGAGAATTACAAAAGAGAAATGTAATTACAGATTAAGTATCTCTCCCTTGGAAGAAATTTATGTGCCTTATATTGGAAAGCGAATAGAGTTATTTCACCCAAAACAATTATACTATATTGGAGATTGTAACGAAAGTCTAAATTTAAAAGAAGGTGATAAATTTATAGCATTCAGTATTAGGTATGAAATAAACGATACTTTCCACACTTGGGCGATTTGTATTAATAAAATAGAAAATTATGAAGAAGCAGTTAAATTGCCAGAAGAAAAGGAATTAATTAAATTTGAAATAACAAACTTACTAAATCAATCTATTTATGTTCCAAATTATGACAAGGGAATAAAAATCTATCAATTGAAAAATAACAAGTGGGAAGAATTACAAATAAGAGCATTTTGTGGACCTTTTTGTTCGTGTATTTGTGAGGGGTGTCCTCTTTGTTCTTTGCCACCTCCTAGCTGTATAGAAATAAAGCCAGGCAAAGTATTAAAGTGGAGTTGGGGTCAAAAAAAGATAGTAAATTCTCGTAAACTTTGCGGTATAACATTCAAAGAATGCTTAAAAGAAGAGTATGTAAAAAACGGACGCTATAAAGTTCAATTTTGTTATTCGTTGAGTTATACAGGTAATCTAACAAGAATGTGTATTCCCGACAAGGATAACATGAAATGTTTGGAGAAAGAATTTGACATTCCATTTAAGCAAGAGAAAGTAGTTTTAAAAGTTAATGAATAAAAATAAATGATTATGACTACCAAAATTAAAATTTTAATTGGGATTTTGGTTGTTGGGGTTGTTTTAATAGAGAATTAATTGCGGACTCTGCCATTCTTTGCGCGCTCCACTCTCTAACAGGGTTCACGCAGGAACAAGTTAGAACAAGTTATATGAATATGAAATTGTAGGCTCCAGAAATATTAAAAATAAAGTGTCTTTATATAAAATATGAGGAGGTAAAAATGGAGAGAAAAAAATTTGAGTATATTCTATTAGTAATATTTGGTGTATTAATCCCTTTTTTGGGAGTAATTTTGATACAGTTAGGGGCTGTTTGGTGGGGGACTTTATTTTTAAAGGGGTATGTTATAACTGCTGCTATAATTACAATATTGCTTGCAATTCCAATGTATAGAGTATATCTACAGACACATTTGAGATATTATCTAATCTTTCCAACAGCAATAATCTTTACTATGTTGGTGTTTATTCAAATTAATGTTAGCACATTAGTCAGCGAACCTATCAAAGGTTATTTATCATCTCTCTTACTTATTACCGCACCTTGTTCCTTGATATTTAATGGAGCAAGTTATTTTATAAGGCGTCGGGAAAGAGAAAAACTATCAAAGTTGTGGAAGATACGAAAAAAGCTTCCTTGGAAGGATCAACTGTTAGGAAAAGTCCCTAATGATTGGGATAAGTAATGTTTGATTTGCAAACTTACGATTTCACAACAGGATGATATGTGGCTCGCTAAACGCTTACCCAAATTTTACCTCACCGCGAGACTTCACGTATCTCCACCCCTTCAACGAAATACTCGCGAGTCGATTGGATATTGGTGGATATTGGATAGATATATAAATAGAATCTTGTTAAAATAAATAATTAAATTATGAGGAAAATTGATATGAACCTGAAAATTAAAACCTTAATTGGAATTTTGATTGCTGGAATTTTTTTGATTGGTGGCTGGTGGATTTGGAAAAACCAGCATATACCAACCCAGCCATCAAAAAGTATCACCCAATCAGAATTAAAAATATCTGTTGATGGAAAGCTTGAGACAATAACTGATATTTACTTACCCATAGACAAAATTGAAGCCGAAAAGATAGTTAAGAAGTTCTGTGAACCTAAAAATCCAAATTATGATTATGGATACAATGGAATAAAAAAAGTTAATAACGAGTGGAGAATTCCGATTTACAATCTCAATTGTCCCTGCTATGCGGTAGTAAACATAGAATCTGGAGAAACTAATTGTATGAAGGAAATTCCGTTTGAAACACAAGAAGTAACCATCGCCACTGACAAAACAGAATATAAACAGGGAGAGATTGTAAAAATTTATATAAAGAATAATTTAAATAATCCGATAGAGTATTATTTAGGAGATATAATGTGTAGTTTGCAGGTTTTTTCTAATGGAAATTGGAAGTATTTAAAATATTGTGAAAGAAAAGAAAAATCTAAATTAAAAGCAAATGATCAATTTAATTATACTTGGAAAGCTTTTGTGAACCCAGGAAAATATAGAATTGCTCTTTATTATAAGGAAGCAAAAATCCTCAATACAAAAATAAACACCAAAGAATGGGGGGAAGTATTTTGTGAGGATATTCCAAATGAATTAAAAGAATTATTGATAAATGGGAAATGGATAAAAAATGATGTAGAACCCTGTAAAATGTGTATGGCCTGTGGATGTAGCTGTACGACTGAAAATTTATGGTCTATCAATGGCGTTTTAATAGATGAAACCGAGATTTCCTGTGTGGGATTTATTTATAAAGTTAAATATAAGAATAACATATTTATTTGTTCCTCAAATAGATTTTTGTCTTATCCTCCAAATATCATCTACTCCAACGAGTTCACAATTAAAGAGAAAACTGAACTGCCTTCTGAATGGAAGACCTATAAAAATGAAGAATATGGGTTTGAAATAAAATATCCAAAAGAATCTCAGCCGTGTGATTGGAAAGATGAAACTACTGTTTTTTGTAAAAAGCTTTCTCTTTTATCTAAAGAGAAAGAAAAAGAATATTATGAAAAATATAAAGATAAGGTTTTGAGAGATATTTATGAAATCCGATATGGAATAGATATTTTAGAAAAAGCAGAGGATTTACCTTTAGATCATCTACAAGGAAGAAAAAAATTTAATGGTGTTGAATTTGATTTTTATGTGGATTGGGATGGAGGCCTGACATTTTGGGCACCTACATATTATTATGTTACTGAAGCAAAAAAACAGAATAAAAAAATTGTTATTTGGATACATAGTTTCTCTCGAGTTAAAGGCTATCAACCTCCTGAAAGAAAAGAGATGGAAGAAACCGAGCAAAAAATAATTAACCAGATGCTTTCTACTTTTAAGTTTTTTGAGTAAAAGCAAATCGGCAGTTCCTTTATACATTTTCCTAAATATCATTTATGATAAAACAATAAGATGTTTGGGAAAACAAGAAAGGAAATTGGAAATATACTTTGATTTTTTATATTCAATTTTTTTACAACAGAATAAAAGATGAATACAAAAATTAAAATTTCAATTGGTATTTTGGTTGTTGGAGTTTTTTTAATTACTGGATGGTTAATTTTAAATCAGATTAGCTGTAAAGATATTTGTTATGGAAATAAGATATCTTTCTGTAAACCTGTAGGATTTAAATGTATATGTGAGAATAAAAAGATTTGTTCAAAAAAATGTGGAGCAGAATGTGAAGCTCATAAGGATTGTCCAAAAGGATTTATATGTAATTTCGAAGATTGTAAATGTATTTCAGAAACTCAGTTAGAAAAAAATAAAAATACTACCAACTGGAGATCTTATTCTAATTCACATTATAGTATCGAACTAAAGTATCCTCCAGAGTGGCAATTAAAAGAAGAGGTAGGTTATGCACATAGATATGAAGGAAAAGATGGATTTTTTCAGATTTCAGCTGTTTCTGGGGAGAAATTATCAATTGATAAAGTCTGTGAAAATGAAGTTCATCATAAATTAAAGCCCTATGGTTCTGAACCTAAAATTGAAAAATTAAAAGTTGATAACCAGGACGCTTGTTTAATAATACCCTCGGATGACCAAGCAAAAGCAATGAAAAATCAATCTGCTTTAATTGTCCATTATCCTCAACCAATTCAAATTTCAGGAAAAACTTATAATTATTTTATCTTATGGGCAGACAAGAACCATATAAATGAAATTGCCAAAACACTTAAGTTTACAAGAGATGAAACTGCTAATTGGAAAATTTACAGAAATGAAGAGTATGGGTTTGAAATAAAGTATCCTCAAAATTGGAATGTTGTTGCCCCTTATTTTGGTGGAGTTAGTCTTTTTAGCATCGCTTTTTATCCTTCTGATAAAATGTATTCTGCGTATGGCATATTTTTTGACTTGACTCTCACTCCTAAAGAAGGTGATTTTCAGGAGATTCAAAAAGAATGGGAAACTAAGATGGAAAAAGAAAAAGAAAGGTTTTTACAATCTAACTTTGAAAAGAAAGTTATAGATGAGAATACAGTTCTATTTAAAATTTCAGGAACTATGAAAGGAGAAAAAAATATTGTTGCGGGAGGTTGTATTATTCATCAAACAGATAATTTCTATTATGTTTTTTCCTTTCATACTCTAGGCGGAAAAGAGACTGTAAAGATATTAGAGCAAATACTCTCTACTTTTAGATTTTTGAAGTGAAAATCGAATAAAAATACGGCTCGCTCCGTATTCAGATCCCTTCAAGACTTCGTTAATCCCAATATGTTATGGAAATTGCGGGTTCTTGAGAAATTTTATCAAGATGTTTATATTTACTATTTTACTATATTAAGAAGTAAGAATAAGAAATTGTTATGGATTTTTTAAAATTTACTAAAAGGATAGCTACAACTGGTATAATACTGTGGTTTTCAATTCTATGGCCAATACACCTACATTCAATAGCCATGCACGGTTTTCCGATTCCTAAATTAATGATACTTAGTATTTTTGTCTTTGGAACCCTCTGGAGTTTTGCAGCATTTCTAATGGAACAAAAGAGAAAATCTAAAAATCGCAAGTCCATGCACAACTTAAACAAAATAGAATCTTTGATATACAGCATACGAACAAACCATGATAGTTCATTTCCCATGCTGTTTTTTACAATAAGTGTGGTAGCATTTCTCTCACTTTTTACCAGAGAACCTGATGTTAGATTGGTGGTGCCTTTTACATTTGCTTTTATCTTTCTTTTTACTCTTTCCTTCATTGTGCTCGGATTTTCAAGAGAGTATTTTGAAAAAAGGAAACTTAAGAAAGGATATAAAATACCCTTATACACTTTACTTAGCAGTGTTCTAATTTTTATTGCAGTTTTGTGCCTTGTGCTATCTATCCTCGCTTTATGGCTCTGGTTGATACATTTTTTCGAAAACCGTAATAATGAAATAATAAGTGCTTTTGTTGCTTTGGCACCTATAGTTCTGTTTTGTTTTATAGGACTTTTTTACACCAATATTCTGATTGATATTGTAAAGATAAGATTTATGGATAGGATAACCTACCCAATCAGAAAATGGATATTAGATAATGTAAAATGTCCAAAATGCAAAGGAAATTTAAAAAAATGCAATTATGTTTTTTCAATGGTTTCAATGATGAGTTTCAAGGTATATTGTGAAAATTGCAAAGAGTATTGTATTATAGAAACCGGGATAATTGATAGAACTTTAAAGTTTAAGGTCTAATCCAAAAGGTGCCGCAACTCTCCTTCCTATCAGTTTGTTCAGCGTTTTGGAATAATTAATTATGATGGACTCTATTAGAAAAATTATGAACAAAAAATTAATTATTTTTTGATTTGTTGCGCTGCTATTGCTTAAATTATTGCTTAACCTGGTTAAGTAATATCCATAGACCTTTCATTATTTACTTACATTTTAGATGGTCAATTACTTTAATTTTGACAACTCTCATAATTTTAAGTTATAATCATTTAAGCTCTTTTGGCTATTTTTAATCTCAAAATTTAATTTCAAAAAAGCAATTTTTAGATAAATGGAAAAAATAAAAGAGAAATTGGAAGAATTTAGAGAAAAAAATGTAAGATTTATTAGACCTGTTTTTGTTGATATTTTGGGAAGAATGCTTGATTTTACAATTTCTATAGAGGAATTTGAAAATCTAATAAAGTATGGAAAAGGATTTGATGGTTCTTCGGTAGAAGGATTTGCAAGAATTGAAGAGAGTGATTTGAGGTTTATTCCTGAAATGGAAACCTTAGTAATTTTACCCTGGGAATATAAAGGAATTGAAAATTCTTGGAGAGAGGCAATAGTTTTTGGAAAAATAGTAGATTCAAAAGGAAGAGAATATGAAGGAGACACAAGAAGCTTTTTAAAAAATGTAATAGAAAAATACAAAGATATTGGAGTTTTAAAATGTGGAGCGGAAATGGAATTTTTTATTTTCCAAAATGATAAAACCCCTCTCCATACAGATAAAGGAGGATATTTTCGCTCTGGGTTATATGGCGAAATAAGAAAAGAGGTACAAATTGCCCTTTGTGAAATGGGAATAAAAACAGAATTTGACCATCACGAAGTTGCCCAAAGTCAGCATGAAATAGATTTAACCTACACCTCTGCCTTAAAAATGGCAGATAGCATTATTTTAACAAAATATGTAGTAAAAAGGATTGCCAGAAAATACGGAGTTTTTGCTTCTTTTATGCCAAAACCTATTTCTGGAATAAACGGAAACGGGATGCATTTACATTTATCTTTGTGGAAAAATGAAAAAAATCTCTTTTTTGATGAAAAAAATCAAGGATTAAGTGAAATGGCAAGATTTTACATTGGGGGCTTAATAAAATATGGAAAGGAAATTCAGGCAGGATTGAATCAATGGATAAATTCCTACAAAAGACTTTGTCCAGGTTATGAAGCACCAACCTATTTAGTTTGGGGAACAAAAAATAGATCAGCTTATATAAGAGTGCCAGAATATCAAAAAGGAAAAGAATCTGCTATTAGAATTGAGATAAGAAGCCCAGATCCTGCTTGTAATCCTTATTTGGCTATAAGTTTAATTCATATTGCTGGTATTCAAGGAATTAAAGAGAAATTGGAACCACCAAAACCAATTGAGTTTGATATTTTTCACTTATCAGAGGCTGAGAGAAAAAAATTAAAAATAGAAAATCTCTCTTTGTCTTTAGAAACTGCTCTTGAATTCTTTAAAAAAAGCGAATTAATAAGGAAAAATCTTCCTCATCATATTTATCAAAAATTTATAGAAAACAAAAAAATTGAATGTGATAATTTTAGAAAATCTGTTACAGATTACGAAATAAAAAATTATTTTGGTATATTGTAATTTTTTTTTGGAAAAAATTAAAAGCTTAATATGAAACATTTTAATTTTTCTAATAAAAACTTAATATGGAAATAGTAGTTTTGGTTTTGTTTTTGGTTTTACCTATAATTGTTTTTACTCCTCTCCTCTCGCGAAAGCTAAAACTTCCTGTAATTATAATTGAAATGATTATCGGAATCATATTAGGAAAATCTTTTTTAAATATTATTCCTTTTGAAAATTCCATTATAGAGTTTTTTTCTGCTTTTGGGCTTATTTATTTAATGTTTTTGGGAGGATTAAAAACAAATCTAAATTCAATAACTACTTCTCTTTCTATTTCCCTTCCTATAGTTTTGGCTTCTGTATTTTTCCCATTCTTTTTTGGTCTTTTTCTTTCTCTTTTTATTCCTATTCACCCTCTTTTAGCTGGAGTGATTTTTTCTACTACTTCTTTAGGTCTGATTTTACCATTAGTAAAAGAGGTAAACTACAAAAAAGAATTTTTCAATATAGTGCTCGTTAGTGTAATGTTAGTAGATATTATTAGTGTGTTTTTGTTGTCTTTTTCTTTAGCTTTTATTAAAAAATTAATTTCCTTTTCTTTTATTTATTCTCTAATCTTGATTGTTTCTCTATTTCTTTTGCCTCAATTAATTAGAAAAAATTATGTCCTTTCGGGAATAAGAAATTTGTTGACTAAAAAATCTTATTTTGAAACCGAAATAAGACTAGCTTTTGCCTTAATAGTAATTTTAAGTGTTATTTCAGAAAATTTGGGTTTTCATTCAATCTTGGGGGCTTTTATTGCAGGATTGATTATTGCTGAAATTACCCCCAAAATTTTTTTATTTGAAAAAAAATTAGAAAGTTTCGGATACGGATTTTTCATTCCTCTATTTTTCATTTTTGAAGGAGGAAAAATCAATCTTTGGGTTTTGATTTCAAAATTGGAAAATTTGAAAAATTTGATAGTTATTGTTTTTGGTGGTCTTTTTTCTAAATTTTTAGGAGTGGCTTTAGTTTCTAAAATAAAAGGGTTCAATTTGAAAGAGTCTTTGGCTTTGGGTTCTTTTCATATGAGTAGATTAAGCCTAATTGTAGGAATAACAAAAATAGCAAGAGAAATGAAATTAATTTCGGAAGCCCTCTCTTCATCATTTATGATTTTAGCTATTACTTCAGCTGTTTTTGGTCCTTTTTTAGGGAAGTTTTTTTTGAATATTAAAAAGTCTTAATAAAATAAAAAGGGTTCAAATGAAAATTGCTTTTTTTCAAAAATTAAGTCTAATTGAGTATCCTGGAAAACTCTGTGGGGTAATTTTTTTGGCAGGCTGTAATTTAAGGTGTCAGTTTTGTTATGTTCCTCATTTAGTTTTGCCAGAAAAAATAAAAGAAATAAAAGCTATTCCAGAGAAAGAAATTTTTTATTTTTTGAAAGAGAGAAAAGGATTTTTGGATGCGATTTCCATTACTGGTGGAGAACCAACCTTAAATCCAGAGCTTCCAGAATTTATTAAGAAAATTAAAGAAATGGGATATTTAATTGAAATTGAAACAAATGGCACTAATTTTGAGATGTTAAAAGATTTGGTTGATAAAAAATTAATAGACTATGTGGCGGTTGACATCAAGCACGATTTTAAATTTGAAAAATGGTATGAAATTACCGGAAGAGTTTTAACAAAAGAACTTTTTGAAAATATCAAAAAATCAATAAATTTTTTACTTAAAGGAAAGATAGATTATGAATTTAGGACAACCTTAATAAAAGAATTTCACAAAAAGGAAGATATCATTGAAATTTGTAAAAAAATAAAAAAAGCAAAAGTTTATTATCTTCAAAATTTCGAAAAAAAAGAAAGCCAAACAATCAGTGGAAAGGTTTTCACGCCTTTTTCAAAAAATGAAATTGAACAAATAATTAAAGAAGGGAAAAAATATACCAATATTAAAGCAAGAAGGTATTTGCTTGAATGATAAATATGATCCCAAGTTATCTTTCTCTTTCTGAAAAAGAATGGCAAAAGAAAATTGAAAAGCTCTTTAAAATTTTAGAAAGTTGTGAAATTTGTCCCAGAAAGTGTAAAGTGAACAGATTAAAAGGAGAGGAAGGATTTTGTAAACTAAAATATTTGCCTAAAATTTCTGCCTTTCATCCTCATTTTGGAGAAGAAAGCGTCTTGGTAGGAAAATATGGCTCTGGGACAATTTTTTTGACAAGTTGTAATTTAGCTTGTGTCTATTGCCAAAATTATGAGACTTCTCAATTGAGAATTGGAAAAGAGGTTTCTTTTGAAAAATTGGCAGATATAATCTTAGAACTTCAAAAAATGGGTTGCCACAATATCAATTTTGTCACTCCCACCCCTCAAGTACCCCAAATTGTAAAGTCTGTTTATTTGGCTGTGAAAAAAGGATTAAAAATTCCTTTAGTTTACAATACCAGCAGTTATGATTTACCTGAAACTTTAAAAATTTTAGATAAAATTTTTGATATTTATATGCCAGATGTAAAATACTCAGATGACAAAATTGCCCTTGAATTTTCTCAATGTCAAAATTATTTTGAAATTATGAAAAGAGCAGTAAAAGAAATGCATTCCCAAGTAGGAGATTTAATTTTAGATAAAGAAGGTATTGCAAAAAGAGGTCTTTTGGTAAGGCATTTGGTACTGCCAAATAATTTAGCGGGTTCTGAGAAAATTTTTCAATTTTTAGCAAAAGAGATTTCAAAAAATACTTTTTTAAACATTATGGATCAATATTATCCCACCTTTAGAGCCTTTGAATATCCAGAAATTTCAAGAAGAATTACTAAAGATGAATTTAAAAGGTCAATTTCTTTAGCTAAAAAATTTGGCTTAAAAAGAATTTATGGGTGAAATATTTCAAGAAGGTTTGGCAGATTTGGGTCTTCCTCCTGAAACATTGACCTTGGGAACTTTTCTTATTTTTTGGGTAAATTTTTTTATAAACTTATTTTTCCTTGTTGTATCTTATTTGTTATTAAGAAAAAAGGAATTTATAATCTCATTCAAGTTTTTAAAATATACTTTTTTTGTTACAGTAGTGGGATTTTTTATTGATTTTTCATATTATTTTTTAGATCGCCTCATTCCAGATTTTATTAACTGGCTCAATCGCTGGTTCTTTATTGGAATTGTTATTTCATTATTAATAGGGGGTTTTAATTTCTGGTTTTCAAAAAAAATGTTTAGATTAACCAAAAAAGAAGCAATTTTTGTTGGAGTAGTTATGGCTATATTTACAAATCCTCTCATTCTTCCTATTATTCTTGTTTCAATCTTTATTTTCATTTCTGATATACTTTTTTATTAATCTTATATTTACCCAACTTGATGATGTAAAATAATTAGATTGACAACACGAATAAAGTTTTTGACATTAAATCCAATTTGGTATAATCAAAATATCCGATATGAGTAAAATGAATTATCAAAAAGAAATAGTTAAAATTGTTAGGCAAATTAAGGAAAAATACAAACCAGAAAAAATTATTCTTTTTGGTTCCTTTGCCTGGGGAAAACCAACAAAAGACAGCGATTTTGATCTTCTGATAATTAAAAATACTCGAAAATCTCATTATAAACGAATACCTGAAGTTAGGTCATATTTACATGATGTAAATCGTGCCGTGGATATTTTAGTAATGACACCAAAGGAATTAGCCCGAAGAATTCAGTTAGGGGATTTTTTCATAAAAAATATCGTCCTGAAAGGCAAAATTTTGTATGAAAGAAATACCTAATCATCAAAGATTAGCTAAAGAATGGTTTGAAATTTGAAATTATGTTTCACATAACTTATTTTGGAAAAATTTTAATTTTGTTTGGGATTTTGCTTTTGTTTTTTGGAATTATTTTTACATTTTTTGGAAAAGTCCCTTATTTTGGGAAACTACCTGGTGACATTTATGTAAAAAAAGGAAATTTTACTTTTTATTTCCCTTTGACAACTTGTATTTTAGTTAGTATTATCCTTTCTCTTATTTTTTATTTTATTTCCAAAATTTTTAAATAGTTTTAATTAACCTATTAAATGGGAGCAGTCACAACTTTTTGAGGAATTTAGGTTTAAAAAACCCTCTCTACAACAAGAAAAGGTAAGATTTTCTTTATCACAAATTTTTTTCACTTTTAAAAGAATGGCTTTTCTAAATTTTTTTGGCAAATACCAGCTATTTTGAATTTTTTCGCCTTTTTCAAAATAAAGCTTTTCCAATTTTTTGGCAATTTGAGGAAAAGCTTTTTTAAATCTCTGCCAGGAATCTCTGCGAGGCTTGAAAGTGCTTGAAATAATATGCAAAGCTCCTGCTTTTTTGACTGTTTTTATAATTTTTTGTGCTTCTTTATCATTTAAAAAAGGAAAAATAGGATCAAACCTTACTCCAACTTTAATTCCTGCCCGACAAAGTTTTTCAATTGCTTTAATTCTTTTTTCTGGTAAAGGAGCATTGGGTTCAAGTTTTTTGTAAATTTCTGGATCAAGACTTGTAATGGTAAAAGTTACCGCAACTTTTAGATTTTTTAAAATATCAATGTCTCTTAAAACCAAATCGCTTTTTGTGATAATAAGTAATCTTAAATTGTAATTTTTAAATTCTTGAAGAAATTTTCTTGTCAGTTGATAGGTTTTTTCTTCAGGCAAATACGGATCAGAAGAGTTTGAAAGAGAAATTAATGAATTTTCTGGAAGATTTTTTAAATCTTTTTTTATTTTTTCAATTAAATTTTTCTTTGGGCGAGGATGAAAAAAATTTGGAATATAGGTTGCATAACAATAAATACATCTGTGAGAGCAACCAGTATAAGGATTTAAAGAAAATTTAGGAGGACAAGTGCAAAGAGGAGAATTCCAAGGATCAAATTTTTGAATAACCTGCATTTTCAACAAGATGGAAACCAAAAAATTAAATTATCTTTAATTTCAAATTTGCCTTTCAAAAACTTTTCAATTACCCAAATGTTTGTTTTAGAATGAGAAGTAATTTTTGAAACCTTTATAACGCTTTTTTTGTTAGCTAAAGCCAAATAGGGCAAAATTTGATCGCCCAAAAATCTATCAAGACAAGCCTTGCTATCAAATTCTCTTAAAAATTCCAAAGCACATTCTTTACCTACTTTTTCTGCCCTTTTCCCAACTTCTCCTAAATTATCACAGCCTAAAATAGTATTTTCAAATTCAGCAATAATACAAACAAAACTACCCGGAGAAAGAGTTTGATAATATTTTATGTTTTCTTCAAAAGGAAATTTCAATTTTTTAAAGATTTCTTTAACTCCCATCAATTGTCTTTCAGCTACTCTTTTTTCTTTTAAAAAATGGGAAGCACCAGAAATTATTAAAATTCTTTTTAAATTTCCTCTTTCCGTTAAATTTAAGGATTTTAATAAATTGGGAAAAATTTTTACTTTTACCTTTGCTCCTCCTTTGGGATAAAATCCTTTTTTTAGAACATCAATTTTAACTTTAACTCCCATTTTTTCTAATATTTTTGTAAAACAAAGGTTAAAATGGCACATTGTAGGAGAGAAAAAAGTATCTGTAGCTCCTCCATCAAAAAAAATCTCAATTGGGAAATTGGCTCTTAGAGAACCTAAAATGAGAGTTTGCAAAATTAAAGTAATTGAACCAGCGGTAGGAATTTTAATTGAAATTTTGTTTTTGATAATTTCTTTTGGAAAAAATTTAACTTCCAAAGAACCTATTTTGTCTCCTTCTAATTTTCCATTACAAAGCTCGCAAAGAGCTCTCAAACCCAAAAGATGCTGGGTTTTCAATCCAGGTTCTTTTCTTCCTTTCCTAATATTAAAAATTCGGCAAGGCTTTTTAAAAATAGTAGCCAAAGCAGTAGCGGTTCTCAAAATTTGACCTCCTCCTTCAAGATAACTTCCATCAATCTCTATCATAGACTTTGGAAAATTTTTTATTATTTTATGAAATCTTTTAAAGTTTACAAAATTAAGTAAAAAGATAAGGCTGTTGAATTAAACAAAGGAAATTTATATTTTTAATTAATGAGAAAATCTTTCGAAAGACCAAAAATACTAAAACAGGAAAATGTTCTCGAAGACCACTGGTTTAAAATCGGAGAAGAACTATATGAAAAATTAGGTAAGGTTCCTGACCCTTTACAAATCAGAGCTCAAGCTATTATTGAAGCCTTTCGTATCCCCTCTTTTCCTTATTCTTCTATTGAAAAAGGTGAAAGAGGGAAAAAAGAAAGAGAAAGAGACAGAATAATTGCTGAATATCTTACTAACAAACTTGTTTGGATAGACAGAGAAAAGGGTATCATTTCTCTTGATTTTAGAGACATATACCCAAAAGGACTACCAAGAAAATTGAAAAAGGCTCTCTCTCCAGAGGCTAGAAAAATAATGGAAATTGAATACCAACATTTAAAAGAAATAAAAAAAGAAAGAAATATGCCTAAATTTCTAGACGATTGTCCAATTCATTATTTCAGATTACCAGGCGGAGTTGACCTTTTTATGAAGGGATACGTGCATGATAAAGAATGGCAAGAAAGGCATGGAGAATATCTTAAAGAAATGAACAAAGAAGCCAAGGTAATCTGCATTGAAGGATGTCGTGATATTCCTTTTGGGAAAAGCCTTGAACTTTATTGGAGCGATCCAGACTGCCAACGGGGAGATTATGATAAATTAATGAAAGATGCAGTTGATGAGGGATTTAGAGGTTTTTTTACTGAGATTGACGCCAGAGATACATCAAAAATTAAAATGGATAACACAGAGTTATTCACGCTTCCAGATTTATTCATACTTCCAGATTTATCAGAGGCATTCTTTTCAGAATACTTTAAATTCTTAGAGACCCAACATCCCAAACTCGCAGAAGAAATTGGTACTCCTGAAAAATTAAAAGAATATCTTGTTGCTTTGTCAAGTACACATGAAGGAATGTTTAGGAGAAGAGCAATAGAAGGAGGGATAATTTTTCGCAATGGAAAACAATATCGGGCATTTCCTTATATTACAAAAGAAGGAAAAACCTCTTTTAAACCCACCCTCTTTGAACTTGGTCAACATCTCTTTTCTGATGCCTTAGCTGCAATTAAACTCCACTTAATTGCCAGATTAATGGCAGAGGGCAAGATTGAAAAAGGCCCTATTATTGATTATGAAGGGGTAAGCCATTTATCCAGTAAAACATTTTTTCTAAAACATCCTGAATATGCAATGGAGGTAGTATTAAGAATGATAAATGAGTTGATGGCAGGAAGAATAAAAAGAAAAAAAATAGAGGAGATCTATAAGGTTTTTAGAAAACCAAATTGGAAGAAAGCAGTTAAAGAAATTGCCAAGCTTCCTTTCAAAAAACCTTCTAAAGATGGAAAGAAACTCTTAAATGTAAAAATTGACTTTTTAAAAACCTTCAATCTTAAACCCAAAGAAATCATCCCTTCCGATGAAAAAATTGAAAAAATAAGAGAGAAATTACTTGAAAGCAAATAAAAATATAAATACGCTTTGAAAAAATAAAACTTGAGAAGAAAGCCACAACTTCAAAACATTTCTTCTATTGAAATAGAAAAAGTAAAATTTCTGGAAGAAGATTTAGAAATATATTAATTTCTCAATAAAATGTCAAAAAATATTTTAAACACTAAATCAATAAGCTTAATTTTTATTATTTTAATTGTCATTATTTTTGTCGCTCTTTTTCTCTGGCAAAAATCATTTGAATTTTTAACTCCGACAAAAAAAGAAAATTTTTTAAAAATAAAAACTCCCAAATTTTCATATTTATTATATCTACCTCAAGATTATTCACCTAATGTTTCTTATCCATTAATTTTTTGTCTCTCTCCATCTGGTAATGGAGAAGATTTTTCTTTTCTTTATTCTATAACAAGTAAATACAACTTTATCTTGGTGGTTTCAAATGACTTTGCTAATTATAAGCCACTAAAAGAGTATTTTCCAAAAATCAAAAAATCTTTAAATGATATTGAGGCAAAATTTAATATTGACAAAAACAGGATATATGCCTGCGGTTTTTCTGGTGGCGGAATGGGGGCTTATGTAATTTCTTATTTTAAACCAAATTATTTCAAGGGTTTAATTATTAATAATGGAGCACTTCACCAAAATTTATATGATATAAAAATGCTAAAAAGGACGGGTGTTAAAAAGGTTGTCTTAATTTGTGGTAAAAAAGATTCAGTAGTTCCTTGTTCTTTTATTAAAAATGATGAAAAATGGTTAAAAAAAGCAGGAATAAAAACAAAGGTTATAGAATTTGACGGTGGACATCAGTTAGCCCCTTCATACATATATGAAGAAGCAATAAAATGGCTGGAAAAATGAGAAAGAAGATTAAAAAAGAGAAAATAAACAAATTGAAATATTTTGTAATTTTATTTGGTTTGGTATGTTTGTATTTGATTATTGGTAAAATTGTAATTATTGATTTTGCTCCAAAAATTTCAGGATTTTTTCAATGTTTACTATTCATGATGTACTTCCCAATACTGCTGACTTTGATTATTATGCTTCCTCTCTTCATACTGGGATATAAACCTTTACAAGAGCCTTTAAGGGGAAAGGAATATAAAATTCCTCTTTGGATTTTATTCAAGTGTTTAGGAAGATGGATAGGATGTTGGCTAGGAATTTTTTCAGGTATATTTGGTGTACTTTCTTTTCTAAAACTTTTAACAGGTAAAGTAATTCACATTCCTAATGAGTTACTAGCCCCAATAAATGTGCTTATTCTTTTTCCATGGTTGGATAAAAAGGCTAACTGGTTTATGAAACCTGCGAATAAATGGGTAATAAGAAATGCTAAATGTCCAAAATGTAACTGTGGATTTGAAAAAGTGAGAATTAGAAGCAGTGTCATTATTTGGTTTAGCGATAATCCAACACGTTCTGAAGAACACTTCATCTCATTTAGAGTTAAATGTAAAAATTGCGGTTATTTCACATTAGGCACAGGTATATTTGGAAGAACATTAAAGTTTTATCAATAAACAGTTTTTTGCGATATTCACTTTTTATTTTTTTTGCAAAACTCAATATTTTTTGTTTTTTCAGTAAAGAGTTTAAAGCATTTATCTCTTCGTTCGCACTCTTTCTAGTATATTAGTTTCAAAAATTTTTTCTTTAAATTTTTTTATCTTTAAAAAAACTAAAAGACTTTATCGCTTGAAAAACTATTGAATTATTGAGTAAAATGATTTCAAAAGGTTCTTTATGAAAAAACCTATAATAATCTTTTTAATTTTAATAGTTTTAATTTTTTTGGCAGTTGGTTTTTATTTTGGTTTTCTTTCAAAAAGAAAAGTTTCAAATGAAAAGCCAAAAGGAATTCAAAAGATAGAGAAAACTTTAGAAAGAGTAGGGACTATAAGATATATTTCTTTGGAAGGGGGCTTTTTTGGAATTGAAACCGAGAAGGGAGAAAGATATCTGCCATTAAATTTGCCAGAAAAATTTAAAAAAGATGGTTTAAAAGTTTGGTTTAAAGCCAAACCTAAAAAAGGTACCACCATTCAGATGTGGGGCAAGCCAGTTGAAATTTTAGAGATTAAGGTTATGGAAGAAACGGGAAGTATTTCTCAAATAAAGGTTGCCATTCTTTATCAGCGGATTTCGGATTTTATTTATCATCCCTCAAAAATAAGAACTTATGATGATTTAGTAAGGATTTTAAAAGAGACAAATCCTGATTTGGTTTTTAGAATCTGGTGGAGATGGACTCCGATTCCTGAGTCTCTTCCTTCAGACAATCCTGTATATCAGGCAGGTCATACCTATCAGCAACTTGAGGAGACTTTAAAGAAGCTTAAAAAAGATTTGCCAGAAATTAAATTTTGGTTTGGTTCTATTCCCACCCAAAGAATTAATTTTGTAGAAAAAAATCCGATAACTGGAAAGACCTATTCCCAAGAAGAAACTTGGCAGATGGCTTTAGATCCTCAAAAATGGGGGATTAATTTCTCAAAGGAAAAATTGCAGGAGTTAGCTCAACAAAAGGGTGGAACTGGACAATCCGGTTATCTTCCAGATGTTACGAACGAAGAATTTCAGGAGCTTTATTTAAGTTTGGCAAAAAGACAAATTGATGCCGGAGTTAACGGACTATTTTTGGATATGCTTTTTGCCCAACCAAGAATTTTGGCAAAGATCACCAAAGACCCTCAACATCCAGCAGTGAAAGAAAGTTTAAAAGCAATTGATTATTTGATAAAAAAGATTAGAGATTATGGAAAAAAGAAAGAAAAATACATTTATCTCTGCAGCTGGGGAAGCTTTACTGATTTTCCTGACTATACTCCAGATTTGGATTTTATTCTTATTACTCCAAAAGTAAAAGAAATAGAAAATCTTACCCTTGATAAAGCAAGATGGAATGAAACTATCTCAAAAATAAAGAAAAGACTTCCAAAAGCAAAAATTTTGGCAATGATTGATTGGGCTGGGACCACAAATACACCTCTCGGAGTTTTCTCTCAAAAATTAAGCAAAGAAGAACAAAGAGAGTTTTTAAGAAAAGCAGATGAGTTTTTCTCAAAGAAGGGAGTAATTTTTATTTATCCGGTCCATGGCGGGTTTATGGGTCAGGATGCAAAAGTTCTTTCTTTTGGAAAGTTAAAAACTTATGATTCCTTAGCTCCCGAGTTTCAAACCTACGAAACCATTAAAAAATTAACACAAAAGAAAAAAGTAAAACCAGAACCAATTTCCTCTCACTGGATAAATGAACCTCTATTGGAAATGATTCAACCCAGCAAAAAAGGAACTCTTACCCTCAAAGAACAAGAAAAAATGCTTCCTTTGCTTGCAGAAATGGGAATAAAGACAGTTTATTTAACCCCGATTTGGGAAATGTGCGAAGAACCAAGAGGATTGAAGAGATATTGTATAAAGAATTACTACAAAATAGACCCAGAAAAGGGAACTGAGAAAGATTTAAAAGAGTTTGTTGAAAAAGCTCACAGTTATGGAATAAAGGTAATTTTGGATTTGGTAACTGCCCATACAGGTCCTGGAAGGTATATTTATGAAAACCACAAAGATTGGATTCTTAAAGATAAATACGGAAGATTGACTCTCTGCTGGCCTCACAAACACTGGGGGTATGCGGTTGATAGAAAAAATCCAGAAGTAATAGAGCATTTCACAAAAATAGCCAAATATTATGTTGATGAATTTGAAATTGATGGCTGGAGGGTTGATGCTATAGGAACAATGTATTGCAATGAAAGCATTCCTGATTGTTCTCAACCTGTGGAGGGAAAGCATCACTCAAAAGATTTGTTAAAGAGCATAAAATCAGCTTTAGGCAAAGATAAAGCTCTTTATCTTGAATGGTGCTATCTTGGAAGATTATATCTGTTTGAAGTCGGGGTTGAAGAAAGAAGAGGTTGCCCTTATCCTAATCCCATTCCCTGTTCTATGGCATTGCCAGAGTTAAATGAATATGCCGATGCTTCTTATTCTTATGAATTTGGCAAATGCTTTATGAAAAAGGTTCTGGCAGGAAAAGTTTCCTCTAAAGATTTCGTTGAATTTTTCAAAAAAGAATGCTTACACTATGGAAAGCCAAGAGGGAGATTTCTGATGACCCATGACTTTGGCTACCAGTTCTATGAGAAAAATCCTGAGATTCACAAATTGGGTGCTGTGTTAATCACAACCATTCCAGGATTTCCTCACATTTACCACAGAGAGATTTTTCCAGAAGGAAATCTAAACCCAGTTAATCAAGAAATGTTCAATTTCTATAAAAAATTGCTGAAAATAAGGGAGAAATCAAGAGCACTTAAAGAGGGAGAAATAGAAAATGTCTGGAAAGAAGGAGATAATGTTATCGCTTATCTAAGAAAATATAAAGATGAAAAAGTAGTTGTTGTGGTAAACTTCTTGAGCAAACTCGCAACATCAACACTTGATTTATCCTTCCTTCCAAAGGGAACTGTTTTATATGATGAGTTGAATAATGAAACTTTTGATATTAATGACCCAAGTAATTTCAAAATTTCTGTTCCAAAGTATGGTGCAAGGATATTAACTATAAAATAAATTACGATGAACAAAAAACTTTTAATCACGATTGGAATCATAGTAATTGTTTTGCTTGGAGTGTGCGTTATCCATATTCATAAACCAGCATCAACTACAGAAACACTAAAAGAAGAGGCAGAGAACAAGCTTTCCCAGGTTAAGGTTGCTATTCTTTATCAGAGAGTGACCGATGGTATTTATTATCTCAATAGAAGTGTGGACGATGTGATTAATATACTCAAAGAGACGAAAACCGATTTCATATTTAGAGGATGGTGGAGAAAGCATCCTTGTCCAGAATCTCCTGATATGCAATCGGACTTTTTCCCACCTGAATATATTGAAGAGAGTGTGCGAAGAGGATACACTTACGAGCATCTAAGAAATGCGATCGCAAAAATAAAAAAAGAGATGCCCGATGTCATATTTTGTGGAGCTATCTCATGTCAATGGGTTAATAGGAAAGAGAGGGATCCAATTACTGGAGAGACTTTTGATATTGATAAGACATGGGCAATGGCATTTGATCCTGGAAAATGGAATATATCAATGTCTAAAGAGGAATTCCAAGAGAGATTCGCCAGGAGACTTAAGTGGATAGAACCAGATGAAGAATATGACCATACCAAAGTCTGGGCGTATTTTCCAGATATAACAAATCCCGATTTTCAAAAACTTATTTTAGATTTAGCAAAAAAACAGATAGATTGTGGAGTGGATGCTATCTGGATTGATTATCTTTTTAATCAGGCGCAGTCTCTTGCAAAGCTAACTAAGGACCCATTTCATCCAGCAGTAAAAGAATCCCTTGAAGCCGCCTCAAAAATCGTTGATGAAATTCACAACTACGGTTATTCGAAAGGAAAATATATCTATGTTGGAAGCTGGGCAAGTTTTGTGGACTTTCCTTATCCTCCACCAGATCTTGATTTTGTTACCATAAGCCCCTCATCTAACGAAGTTTATTCAATGGAACTTAATGAAGATTATTGGGATGTCAGGATTAAAAAAATCAGAGAAAAGTTGGGCGATGCTCTAATTTTTGCTTATTTGGATGTTGGAGCCGAACATTTACCCTTGACAATTTTTGCTCAAAATTTAAGCACGATCGAGCAGAAGCAATTTTTAGAGTATGCTGATGATTTTTTTCGGAAGAAGGGATTAATTTTCATTTATCCTGTTCATGGGGGCTGGTTTGGGAAAAATCCAAAAAAACTCGCTTTTGGTAAATTTAATATCTATGATTCTCTTGCTCCGGAGTTCGATACCTATGACACAATAAAAGAACTTGCTCAAAATAAAATTTATAAGATTAGAGTTGAGACAATTTGCGATGACAGAATTGACAATGACGGCGATGGTTTGATTGATAACAAAGATGGAGATTGCTGGATTAGAGAAGGACCGATATATGAAACTCATCCCTATTATTATCCTAATCACTCCTTCAAAGAAATAACCCAACAAATACCAAAACTTGCAGATCTGGGAGTTAAAACGATTTACCTAATGCCGATTTGGGAACATGCAGGGAATGAACCACCGCATCGTTTCATTTATGCCATTAATGATTACTATAAAATTGATCCCGCATATGGAACTCCAGAAGATCTGAAAGAATTAGTAGATACTGCACATCAATATAATCTGAAAGTAATCCTCGACTTTGTTACTTGTTGCACACCAAAGGGAAGTGTAGCATGGAATAACAATTTTACATTTATGATATCTTTATCAGAGTTGCAGAAGAAGGCAAAGGAATTGGGATGGGAATTAGAGTACGGTATTCGTGATGGAGATAAAATACTATATTATAATTGTGAAAAAAAAGAATATGTAGAAAAATATATAACGTGTGAAGTTTGTGGAAAGATTATTGGAGAAAATGTGGTAATAGCTAATTATCCCGTGGCAAGTTGGGGATGGGCAATAGATAGGACCAATCCAGAAGTGATAGATTATTTCACTAAGGTGGCAGAATACTATGTAAAGGAATATGACATAGATGGCTGGAGAGTAGACGCGCCCCAAAATAACTGGAATCCCAATGTAATTTCTGGAGACCATTCCGCGATAAGACTATTAAGAAATGTGAAAAGAGCAATTACAGAAGTTAAGCCCAATTCCATTTTACTAGCAGAAGTTCCGGCTCCATCTCCTGGCGGAGTTCCTGAATTTGATGAAATGTGTGAGGCATCATGTAGTCCCTTAGGACTACAATTTTTAATTAAAAGATGGACATCGGAAGAGCTCGTAACTTATCTTAAAAATGAAAAAATCCAATATGGCAGAACAAGAGCACGTTTTATGGAAGGTCATGACGCACAAAGAATAAATAAATTATTGGAGCAACAAGGCAAACCACAATTGGAGAAACCGTTATTGGTATTAATTTCAACTCTGCCAGGCATTCCCATGATTCAGGCGGGACAAGAGATAGGCGAGACAAAGGAGTACAATGAAGACCCTCGAGTTGATTGGGCTAATGGAGACTATGAACTTAGGGAATTCTACAAGAAGGTATTTAAAATCCGCAATAGTAATAATGCTCTGAAGTATGGTACAATAGAAAACGTATGGAAATCAGGGGATAACACTTATGCTTACCTTAGGAGTTATGAAGACGAAAAGGTTATTGTGGTGATAAACTTCTTAGATAAAACGGCAACATCAATTCTTAATTTATCTTTTCTTCCGAAGGGAACGATTTTGTATGGTGAATTAAATGATGAAGAATTTATTGTCAATGAGCCAAGCAACTTCACAATTTCTGTTCCCGCTTATGGTGCAAGGATATTAACCATAAAAAAATATATTAAGGTAAAATTATGATGAGTAAAAAACTTTTAATCACGATTGGGATCATAGTAATTGCTTTGCTTGGAGTGTGTGTTATTTACGTTTATGACTCAGTAATGACAAAAGAAAAACTATTAGCAACTCCAAAAAGAAGCTATATAAAAGTAGTGAATGGAAATCCAACTCTATTTGTCGGAGAAAAACCATTGGATATTCTTGGACTTAGAACAACCTCCGACCCTTACAAAAGCGATGAGGAATATCAAAAGGTTATAGAATACATTAATAAAGCTGCAAAATATGGCTACAATTATGTTGCAATAAAACTCAGTTGGTACCAGATGGATACAACAAAACATAATACTTTTCCAAAACCTGAAGATGTTGGAAAATTGATGGATTGGAAAAAACTGGATGAAATATTCGACTACGCGAAATCAAAAAATGTTTATATCGTTCCCTTCTTTTGGCATAATGTGCCGCCTCAGTGGTGGTTTGATCTGACCCCAAATTATAAGAATTTTCTTCAAACAAGTGATAAAGGAAAAACCGTTCCAATGATGAGTTTTAACATTCCCAATTTTCAAAAATATGAGGATGAAGCAATCAGGGCGGTAATTAACAGATACAAAAATCATCCAGCATATCTCGGCTTTCTCTTGCAGTTTGGATATTCAAACGAAGATAATTACCCAGGTACTCCTTATCTGAAGGGTTGGTTTGATTATTCTCCTTTTGCAAAGCAAAGATTCAGAGAATGGCTTAAAGAAAAGTATAATCATAATGTTTCATCTCTCCAAAAGGCATGGGGCAATTCTTCGGTAAACTTTAAAAATGCTGAGCCACCAAAACCATTGCCAGATATCACTAATTCTACCCAAATGATAGAGTGGATAAACGGTGGAGGTGATTCAAGAAGGCAGTTTTATGATTGGCAACTGTTCAGATTAGAAGAAAAAAGGAAGGTAAGGAATCATTTAATAGAAGTTGTAAAAAGTGCAGATCCAGACCATGTTCTAATCATGACATCGCCATCTGCGGGGGGCGGGCTCCTATTCGTAAATTCAATGGCTTTGGACTATGATGAATATGCTTTTTCTCCAAGGGTGGATATAGTTCATATCAATCCTGGAATACGCAAGAAGTGGAGTATTGTGGGTAAAGCGGGAGACTATGCTTTTGTGAAATACTTCGAAACCCGGGGAAAAGCGGCATTTATAAAATGGGAAAGTAGATGGAATCTACCCCGAGATGATGTAGAGGAATTGAAAAAGCGAGCGGTATTTGCCAGGGAGACTGGAAGTGGAATGGCTTTGTGGGAGAACAAAATTATGGGCTTTCCAGAATTCACCGATAAACAGATAAAAGTTGCCGCGGAAACTTTTCATTCAACTCCAAAAGGAAGATTGAAAAAAAGTAAATTTGC
>Ga0190363_1000366_pt1 | contig 26368 bp, 23 predicted proteins | sample 48721867_MG_FD_161272 | JGI IMG/M metagenome (GOLD analysis project Ga0190363, IMG submission 161272) | Hydrothermal vent microbial mat bacterial communities from Southern Trench, Guaymas Basin, Mexico - 4872-18-6-7_MG | ecosystem: Environmental > Aquatic > Marine > Hydrothermal vents >... | reverse complement strand
TTTTCTTCCTTTCCCTTTCTCTTATCTTTCCTCTTTTTTCTTTTTGCCAAGAGATTGAATATCCTACTATACCCGGAGTCCCAACAACAATTACTCAGCAAACCCAATTACCTACCTTTGTAAAATACCTCTTTAACTTTGCCTTCTTTTTAGCAGGATTTGTTGCCTTTTTAGTTTTAGTCTGGGGAGGATTTTTATATGCCACCTCTGCTGGAGATCCAGAAAGGATGGAACAAGGAAAACAAAAGGCAATAGGAGCCTTTTTTGGACTCATTCTTTTATTTTCTTCTTATTTGCTTTTAATAAAAATCAATCCCCAATTATCTATTCTTGAGGGTTCAAACATTCTTCCCAGTTTTGGAATAAAACTCATAGATAATGGTGGCAATGAATACTACATTACAAGAGATGAAAAAGAATGTAATTACCAAAACATTACCCAAATTGAATTTCTCTCCCCTCCTACTTCTACTACCTCTACTTTAGGTTTAAGAGCTGTCTATTTATACAATCAACCAAACTTTCAAGGAACAATGACAGAGATACCCAATTCAGGAAGCCATACATTTGCTTCACCTACTCATATCAAATCAATCTATTTTTTGTGGGACAAACCGGGAATATATTTGTATGATAATATAAATTATAATATTTCTACTTTGCCTCCTCTTTATACTACAGCAGGTATTGAAGATTTAAGTAAATTTGGATTTGATGACAAAGCTCAATCTATAGAATTTTATCCCACTGGCACTTATGGAGTGATTTTATTTAAAGATCCTGGTTGGAAGGGGCAGTGTTTTTATCGTATAAAAGTTGGAAAGTCTAATCTTTCTGGTGCTGCTGACAGCTATGATTTTGGACCTCCGATTGGAAGAAATACTCTTTCTTCTTTTATTTTATTAAATCACAGAGAAATTACTTCTACTGGAACTATCACTTTTTATGATGATCTCAATTGTCAAGGAAACAAAAAGTCAATAGTAATTCCTCCTACTCCTTCAGGAGTAGTTACTCTTTTTAATCTTTCAACTTTTACCTTTGATGGAACTACCAAAACAGTAGAGGGAAATATTGCTTCAATTGAAATAAATGGTAGTTTTGATATCATTTTAAATACAGAGCGAAATTTTACTGGAATTTGTCAATATTTTCCCACAAAAACTCAAACAGAAAAATATTGCTTAAAAAGCTTTTCAGGGACACAAGTTTGGGGTCCTTTTTGGTTTGATCCCAAAATAAGATCTGTTTTAATAATTGGAAAATGAAATTAATGAAAAGATTATTAAATAAAAAGAAAAAAACCTTGATTTTCTTTGGTTTGCTTTTTTTTGCTTTCTCTCTTGTTTTAGCTCAAGAAGTTAAATATTTCCCCATTCCAAGTTTTCCTATTGCTCCTACTTCTGGAACACCACTTCCCATATTTGTAAAATACCTCTTTAACTTTGGAGTAATGATTGGGGGATTGATAGCTTTTGGCGTCTTAATCTGGGCAGGAATTGCCTATCTTACTTCTTCTGGCACTTTAGAAAAAATGAGAGAGGCAAAAGAAAAAGCAAGAAATGCCTTTATAGGATTGCTTATTTTAATTTTTTCTTATTTAATCATTATCACCCTCAATCCTCAATTGAGTATTTTGAGCAAGGAGTTAGAAGAAATAGGTTATGGAATATTTCTTATTGATACAAGTGGGAATAAATATTTTCTTTCAAATAGCGAGAAAGAATGTAATTATTCTAATATTGAAAAAATAGAGTTTTCTCCTGACGAAATGGGATTTATAGAAGGTTCTGGAAAGGGAATTGCCCAATGTATTTTTTTCTTTCCTCAAAAAGACTATCAAGGCAATCCCGCGGTTTGCTGTTTGCCCTCAAGTAAAAACATAGGGTGTAATAGTATTATAATAAATGGTCATCAAGGAGCTCAGTTATCTGGAGCACCAATCAATGCCAAGTCAGTGTATATTTTTTGGAAGGAAATAAAAGGAGTTTATTTTTTTGATTTCAGCTACAATCCCACTGAGAAAACTTGTAATTGGAAAAATATCAATCCCCATCTTTATTTGAAGTCAAGCATGCCAAATTTTGCTCTTGCTACTTCTCCTTTTGATGATAAAACCAAGATTATTGATATTAATACCAGCTCCGTTCCTTATTATTATACGATTGTATGTGATAAACCTGGTTATACTGGAAAATGTAGTTTTGTTTATTATCCCGATGAGAACTTAGATGATTTTAAGTTAAGCACAATAGCAGGAGGAGATACTTTTTCTCTAACTCCTTCTCCTTCTAATTTTCAAATTTATAATAATTATCCTCCTATAGGAAGTTCTACTATTTCTTCTGCCATTTTGTTTAAAGGAGATCCTTTAAACGCTTCTTGCCAAGTAGCCTTTTATGATAGGACCAATTGTCAAGGAAATGAACTTGTCTTTCCCTTTTGGGGAAATTTAGGAGATGGCACTTCTACTGCGGGAATAGTAGTTTTCACTACCTCTACTCCTCAGTTTGCTACAGGCACTCCTTTGTTTGAAAATGTTTTGTCAATAAAAATTAAAAGCGGAAACTGTGGGGTATTGTTATGTACCAATGGTCCGCCTTTAGTTCCTACTGCTGGTGGCTTGAAAGCTTCCACTACTACTGATGCTGGCACCTGTCAATTCTTTAAAAAACCAGATAATGGTTCAGGTTGTATTCCCACTTTAGTAGGTTCACAAGTATATGAATCAAAACTTGAAGACCCAGCCCCTGGCTATCAGACAAAAAAGGTAAGATGGATAAGAATAATCCCTTACGAGAGAATTGAAGGAGTTATAGAGTAAAATTTTAGCTTTTTTCTTGTTTGTTTAAAAATAGGGTTTGGGTGGGATAGGCAAATTCAATTTTTTCTTTTTCAAATTCCTCCATTAAAGCCAAATTTATTTTTTCTTGAACATCCATATATTGACGATAATCTGGCGTCAAAACATAATAAGCAACCTCAAAAATTAAGCTAAAATCTCCAAGGCTTTTAAAATGGACTCTATCTAATCTTGCCATTTTTAAATTATCAAATATATTTTTTACTATTTGAGGAATTTTTCTTAATTTTTCTGGAGGAGTTTGGTAAACTACCCCGAAATTAAAAACAATCCTTCTCTCTTTCATTTTTTTAAAATTGCGAATTCTCTTTCCAGTCAATTCTTTGTTAGAAACAACCAATTCTTCACCAGATAGACTTTTTATTCTAGTAGAGCGAATTCCTATTTTTTTGATTTCTCCCACATCTTCATCAATTTTGATAAAGTCCCCAATCTCAAAGGGTTTGTCAAGATGAATAGCAAAATAGGCAAATATTTCAGAAAGGATATTTTGAAGAGCAATAGCAATAGCCACCCCTCCAATCCCCAAACCCGCAATTAAAGTGGTAATGTTTACTCCTAAATTTTCCAATACTATTAAAATGATAATTGACCATAAAAACCAAGAGCATATTTGATTAAGAAATTGGGCGGTTGATTTGCTTAATTTTTGCTTTGCTTGGAATTTGAGGAGGTAAAAATTGAAAATTTTCTGCAAGCTTTTTGCTAAATAATAGAAAACAGAAATTAACAAAAGATAAAAAGAGAGTTTTTTAATGAAAAGAGGAATTTTAATAAATTGAATAGAAACCCACAAAGCAGTGAAAAAATAAACCTCCTTTCCTATTTCTTCAATGCATTCTATCAATAAATTTCCCAACTCTATTCTTACATGATCTACGACAACTTTTATCTTTTTTACAATTGTCCATTTTAAAAACCAAAGAGCGGTAGTAGTTAAAATAAAAATTATCAAAGCCAAAAAATATTCTTTAATAATTTCAAAAAGATAATAATTTAAAAAATAAAAAAGCTGAGGATCTGCCATAATTTTATATCTTTTTTAAAAATTTTATTTTAAATTGTCAAACACAGGAAATTTTGCCCCCTCTTGACAAGATTTTTGACTTTTGGTAATTATGGAGTAATTTCTCATTATGAACAATCAGCTTCCAAAGAAATTTCCTTTTCATATTACCCAAGACGAAATAGATGTTATTAATGAATTGCGCAGATTGAATTTTGGAAGAATATTGATTAATATCCAGAATGGAGTAGTAGTGAGCATGGAGGTGACCCAAATAAAGAAAAATCAAAAGAAAAATAATAATAACAACAATAATAATCAAAAACAAAATTAAATAATATTTTTTAGCCCGACAGCAAACCGAGTCCTATTTTATAGGACGACGGCAAACTGAGGGCTCACCTTTCTTAACCACTAACAAAATAAATTTAATAAATAGTTATAAGTGGTTATCAAAGGTGAGCCCTTTTTTGTAAAGGGTAAAGGTCGCGCCCACCCTGTGCGAAAACAGGGCAAAAAAACAAAGGAATTGGGGAGGTTTTAACCCCTAATTCTAAAAGAAAATGTCAAAGAAAATTTTAATTAGCTTGAGCGTTATTGCAGGAGTTATTGCCTTGGTAGCAGGTGGAACCATTGCTTTCTTCTCAGACACCGAAACCAGCAGTGGTAACACCTTTATGGCTGGAAGTATTGATTTGAAGATTGACAATGAATGTTCTTACAATGGACAACAGGTGCAAGATTGTACCTGGTTGGAAGAAAAAGATTTGGAGGAGGGTGATGTTTTCTTTAATTTCACTGATTTGAAACCAGGAGATTATGGAGAAGACACCATCAGCTTGCATGTTCACGACAATGATGCCTGGGGAAGAATTAGATTGGCTAATGTAGAGGATAAAGACAATACTTGTACTGAGCCAGAAAAAGAAGATGAACCTAATTGTGAACAGGATGAAGATGGTGAATTAGACGAAAATATGGAAGTAATGATTTGGTTGGATCAAGGATACACTCCTGGATTTCAAGGTAAAGACGAGGATACTGGTGAGGGAGACAATGTTTGGCAAGAAGGTCATGAACCAGTAATTACCACTACGTTAACCGCAGATTGGACTTATGAGTTGAAGAATATAATTGCACAGGCTTATCAATCAGGTAATTGTGAGGACGAAGATGATTGTCCAGGTCTTACTGAAGATGGTCATTTGAAGGGTAGCATTACCTACTACATTGGCGTTGCTTGGTGTTTTGGAAAATGGGATGAAGATGGAAATTGTGATGGTTCAGATGTTGACAACACTCCTCAGACAGACAGCTTGAGTGGTGACATTATTTTTGAGGTAGAGCAATACAGAAACAATCCAAATCCTTCTTTTGGTGGATAGTAAGGATAAGGTCCCTCTTTAATTGCCGTTGCGGTCCACCTAAATGGACCGCAACGGCAAATCTTAATTAAAATTAAAAAACTATGAAAAGAGTAATTTTGAGTTTAGCCATAATAGGAGCAGTTTTTGCACTTGTGGGAGCTACGGTGGCTTATTTCAAAGATATAGAGACTTCAAGAGGAAATACCCTAAAGGCTGGGAGTTTGGATTTAAAGATTGATCTTCAATGTGAAGATGGAGTTTGTGGTTTTCCCTTAAAGGATTTAAATGATGACAACTTTTTTAATGAGTGCGATATAAAACCTGGGGATTCTGGGGAGGTAACAATAAGTTGGCATGTTTATGACAATTCTGCTTGGGCAAGAGTGAGATTAGCTGATTTTATAGATTATGAATACGGTTGCAATGATGCTGAAAGAGAAGCAGGAGATGAAAGTTGTAAAAGTCCTGGTGAGGGTGAGGGTGAATTAAGTCAATATTTAGTTTTCACTTTTTGGATGGATGAAGGTTCTAAAGAAGGCTGGCAATGTCCAAATAAACTTTATAATGAACCTTGTACCGATGATCCTCAAGAAGGAGATAATGAATTGAATGGCATTGAGGAAATTTTCGCCACTACTACCGCAAAAGACTTGGAGGGAGGAGTAAAACTTCCTTTGGAACTTCAACCTTCTACCACTTATTATTTGGGAATGAAATGGGAGCTTCCGTCTGAAACAGGAAATATTATTCAAGGAGATTCTTTAGTTGGAAAGATAGTGATGGAAATTGTCCAAAGCAGAAACAATCCTAATCCTTGGGAATAAAATTTCTTGGTGTCCCAGTGGCACAAAGAGACCACTGGGACACTTCCAAATTTAGTTTGCCATTGAGGCTAAAAATTGAGCAATGGAAGGAAAGGTTTAAAAGGTAAAAAAGTAAAGAAAATTTATGGAAAAAAGAATCTTAATTAGCTTGAGTATAATTGGTATTGTTTGTACCATTGCAATTGGGCTTACCATTGCTTATTTTGGCGATACCGAAGTATCTAAAGCTAATATTCTTAAAAGCGGAGGTTTTGATTTAAAAATAGACAGTCATTGTTATCAAAACGGAAAAGAATGTATTTGTTCTACAGAAAGTGGAAGGTGTTGTTTTGATGAAAACGGAAACAAAAACTGTGAAGATAATGAAAGAAATTGCACTTGCACTTGGCAAGAGAAAGATTTAAAAGATGAGGTTTTTGTTAATTTTTCTGATTTAAAGCCTGGCGATTGGGGAGAAAATACAATTAGCTTTCATATTAAAGGTAATGAAGGTTGGCTTTGTGCAAATGTAAAGATAACCGAAGATAGCGATAATGGTTGTGTGGAGCCTGAATTAAAGGTAGAGCCAAATTGTGAAACAGATAATGATGGAGAGTTAGATAATTACCTCAAGATTTTTGCTTGGGGAGACAATTGTAATGAAGGAGGAGCCTTTCCTGGTGATAATAAATATCAACCAGGTTGTGACAAAAAATTGATGACAGAGCCAGAAACAATAAAAAATTATGAAGGAGATTTCTCATTGGTTGATAAAACATTTAGTTTTGTTGGAGAGGCAGGAACACCACTTGAGGGCAATAAAACCTATTATATTGGCTTTGCTTGGTGCTTTGGAAAAATGAATATTGAAGATGATGGAACAATCACTTGTGAAAGCGAAGTTTCTCAAAACGAAGCCCAGACAGATAAATTAACCTTGGATGTGACCTTTAAAGCGATTCAGGCAAGAAACAATTCAGATTTTGTTTGTTCTTCAGGAGATAATGAAGAAAAAGAAGAAACAAAAACTTTCAATCCTTCCAAAGATGCTTATATAACTGAATTTCCTAGCAATGTTAATGATGGGGGTAATGATATTCTTGAGGTGCTTTCAGGAGGTATGATGGATGTCTATACCTTAATAGCTTTTGATTTGAGCTCTCTTTCTGGAAAGGATGTTCAGTCTGCTACTTTGCGTTTATATAGACATTGCGAACCCTATATAAAAAATGAATTGGCTGATGGAAGAACTTATGAAGTTTACACGGTTACTGAAGATTGGGATGAAATGACAGTCACTTGGAATAATCAACCTTCTATAGATGGTATTGTCGCCACTGCTACGGTGCCTGTATGTGGAAATTGGATGGAATGGGATGTGACAAAGGATGTTAAAGATTTTGTGAATGGAACAAAGCCCAATTATGGCTGGTTGATTAAAGATGTAGAAAGTCATGCACAGAATTGGCCTGCAAGCTTTTTCAGATCTAAAGAATATTTTGATTCTGATTATATTCCTCAACTTGTAGTTACCTACAAGTGAAAGTCCAAATATGGACTTTGATCTTAAAAAATAGATATGCCAAAGGGAAGAATATTGAAGCTTCTGAAAGTTTCTTATTATTTGTTTTTTGGGTTAATAATAATCTGCGCTGTTTTGCTGATTGTTTCTACTTTTCCTATTCCGGGAAATTTTAAAGTAATGAGTGTTCTTTCAGGTTCAATGGAGCCTGCGATTAAGATGGGTTCTATTGTGGTGGTAAAGCCACAAAGGGATTACAAAATTGGAGATGTGATTACTTTTACTTTTCGTAAAAATGAAATACCTATAACCCATAGAATTTATGACACTGAGGTTGTTGATGGAGAGATTTATTACATTACCAAGGGAGATGCCAACAAAGCACCAGATGAAAAAAGAGTTTCCAAAAAACAAGTGGTTGGAAAGGTATTATTTTCTCTTCCCTATTTGGGATTTTTAGCAGAATTTAGCAAAAAGCCAGTCGGATTTTTACTTTTAATTGTTATTCCTGCAGTAATTATTGTTTATGACGAGACAAAAAAGATTATTGAAGAGGTAAAAAAAAGAAAAAAGAAATTTATAGATATTCATTGAAATACAATAGATATTCGTAGAAACTCATTGAAACTTCTTATGAAAAAGAGATATATTTTGTTGAATGATTTGGAGGTTTATAAATTGTCGAGAGAGTTATCAAAAATTGGTTGGGAAATTTATCAAAATTTAGATTGGCAAATTAAAAAAATAATAGGTGATCAATTTATTGAAGCGACCGATTCTGTGGGAGCTAATATTGCAGAAGGATATGGTAGGTTTCATTATTTAGATAGAATAAAATTTTATTACAATAGCCGAGCCTCTTTAATTGAGTGTAATGAACACTGGATCGAGTTGTTAAAAGAAAGGGGAAAGATAGATAACAAAAAATACAAAGAATTTAAAAAGGTGGCTGAAAATCTATTAATTAAATTAAACAATTTTATTACCTCAACCTACAAGGCAAAAAACAACAACCCACAATAAATTTCAACAAATTTCAATGAGTTTCTATAAATATCAAAAAACAATGAAACAATCTTTAATAAAAATCATTAGTTTATTATTAATCATCGGTCTTAACTGGACCGGACTTTCAGCTATTGGCAAAACTTTAGCTAATTTTAATGATAAAGAAATTTCTTTTGGTAATATTTTTGGGGCTACTTCTTTGGATTTTCAATTAGATTCTCCACGAGACTTTTTCCCTCCAAGTCCTGATGAACCCAACAGACTCATTCGTGAGATAAAAATTATTAACCGAGGAAATTTAAATTTCAAATATCAAATCCGAATAGGAAATTATTCGGGACAGCTTTGTGAAAATTTAAAATTGTCAGCTAATTTAAATAACGGAGAAATTAAATGTGCTACCAGTAGTTTGACCAGTTTTTATTGTGGACCTTTTGAGGTTTCCAATGATATAGAGAATTGGCAGTTTGTTGCTTCTTTTTCTGGGGGAAATCCCCTACCCCAATCTTGTAGATTTAACCTGATTTTTGATGCCTGGCAAAACAATTTTTCTATTTTTTCTGGTGGATTTTTTGACCAAGAAGAGATTGAAAATAAGATAACAAAGCATTATTCGGAAATACTTCCTGAGCTAAGTATTGTAATCAATGAATTTTTGCCAAATCCAGTAGGACCTGATGATGCAAAAAAACCAGGAGGCGAATGGGTGGAGCTTTACAATAAAGGAAGATTTTCAGTGCCTTTAAAGGGATGGTTTTTAATGGATTTACAAGGAAAAAAATTACCAATTCCCAACTCTATCATTCCTCCAGGAGGATTTTTAGTGGTTTATTTAGATGGCAAGTATTCACCAGGATGGTTAAACAATAGTGGTAGAGATGGAGTTAGTCTTTGGGCACCAAGAAATCCACGCATACCTCCTAAACGCTGTTTTGGCGGTTATTGTATAATAGATGCTCATATTTACAGAGGAGTAGGTGTTCTTGAGGGAAAATCTTTTGCCCGGATTCCCGATGGTTCTAAAAATTGGTTCGATCCCATTCCCACTCCTGCCAGTGCTAATAAATTAAGCGTGCAAGAAAAAGCATCCTTACAACCAGAAACCACAGAGTTGAGCCAAGAGCAATTGTTCCAAATGTTTATTGAGCAATTCCCAAAAGAGCCAGTTTTTGAAATCAATGAAAAACCATCTTTAAAAGAACCACTCCTTAAAAATGAACCATCTGAAAATGAATCCATTAATGAAGATGTTTCAACAACCACTGAAGCTTTGATTCAACAATCAAATTCTACTGATAAAGAAAATTTCACAAATAATGCCACCTCTAGCAAAGCAAAAAATACTGAACCAAAAAGTACCGAGGCAAAAAGCACCAAAGCAACAACCGAGACAAAAAGCACTGAACCAAAAAACACCGAGACAGAAAACACAAAAGCAACAACTACCGAGGCAACAAGTACCCAAGATGCTACTTTTGAAGAAGTTTCTTTTAATCCAAAAACCCTTGATTTAGAAATTTCAGACCAAACTACTAGTGAAGATATTTTAGAAACTTCCACAAGTAGTGAAATGAGTATTACCGATCTTCAATCAACTACCACTACTGAGGTTACAATTGCTAAGACTGCTGAGGCTACAACTACCGAGGCTAAAAGTTGTGAGACTACAAGCACTGAGGAAATGATAATTTCTCAAGAGATGATATTTCTTGCAGAGACAACAACTACTCAAGAAGGAGAAAAAACAACTACTCCTACTACAACTGAAAATGAAACTACTACTACCAATAATGAAACTGAAAATATAAACGAAAATGAATTAAACGAAAATGAATTAAACACCAATGAAACTACTACTGAGTCAAATGAGATTAATCAAGATGAAAAAACCAACGATGTTGGCGAAAACACAGATGAAGCAAAAATAGAAGGAATTTTGCCAAAACCCGAACCTCTAAATTCTACCTCAACTAATGAAACCTTCAAAAGCGATAATAACAATGAAAATAGCGAAATTAAAAGTGAAAATGTTGAAAGCTTAACCGAGAGTAATGAAAGTACTGAAAGTAATGAAAAAGCAAAAGAGATAACTAATGAGACAAAAGAAAACAATGAGCTATGAAAAAAGTAATCAAACTGATTTTAATTTTGGGTATTTTAGGAATTTTTTTGTCAAAAAATGTAGTTCAGGCGACTGGTGACTCAAGCCATTTGTTAGTAGAAATTTGGGACAAGGAATCAAAAGAATATATTCCTTTGAAAGGAAAATCCATATTTAATGTTTTAAATTTTTTGCCTGGAGATACAGAAATTGAGAAAATTAGAATTACTAATTATTCAGATAAACCCCAAACAGTAGCTCTAAGAGTAACTAATTTTAACAGAGGATGCAATATCTCCAATGGTAAAGAGTATTGTTTAGCAGATAGATTGATTTTAACCATTACTCAATTGGGTGCTTTTTCTCCTTCATATTCTGGCTCTTTGACTGAATTTTATAATGCTGGAGAGGTAATTCTTTCTGAGGTAAGTGGCAATGGTGGGCAGGTTGAATATAACTTTTCTGTTTATTTTGAAAAGAAAGCTAAATCAAAAGAATATCAGGGAGCGACTACAAATTTTGACCTTATTATTGGCTTTTTAAGTAAAGAAACAGTATCTGAAGAACCAGCCTCTGGGGGCGGAGGTTATATTACTCCTTTACCAGGTGGAGTAGGACAAATTATTATTACTGGACCTCCAGTTCTTACTGCTACCAGTGCAGAAATTTTTTGCGAAACAAGAGATAATGAAGGAAGTTATATTCCCTCTTGGTGTCGGATAATTTACGATACCCAATCACACCCTTTTTTAGTAGAAGGTCCCCCAAATTATGGTTATGCATTTTCAACTGATCCTACGCCTTCTCCAAAAACATCTACTCACGAAATAATTTTGCCAGGTCTTCAGCCAAATACTACTTATTACTACAGAGTAGTTTGCTGGGCTTCTCCCAAAAAAATAACTAAAGAATACACTTTTACTACTTTATCCAAAAAAGAAAAAAAATCTACTTTTCAAAAAAAATCTGCTTTCCCTTCTCAGAAAGAGTTTTTTGAAAAAAAAGAAACCCCCTCATCTTTTTTTAAGAACTCTTTTCCTTCTTTTGAAAGTAAATCTAAAGAGAAGGTTTCTCAAAAATTAGCCAAAATAAAAGAGGAAAAGAAAGAAAAAGTTTTACCAAAGGAGGTTCAACAAAGAAAAAAAGTAAAAACTTCAAAAGGAAGCTTTTCATTAAGAGAAAAATTAAAAGAAAAAGGATTGTTAGCTGAAATACAAGCTAATCTTTTCAATTTAAAGTTAATTTTATTTATAATTTTAATTGCTATAATAACTTTTTTTGTTTCAAGAAAAATTAAAAAAGAAAAGAAGAAAGATTAATTGAGACCCTTGACTTGATTTTAATTATTTCTTATAATTAAAATAATTTTCCCATGGTTTTAGACTTAAACTTTCTAAAAAAGAAATTTGAAGGAAAGAAAAAATATGTAGATCTAATCTTACTTTTACTTTTTCTTTTTGTTTTTTCACTCTCAATATTAGCGATAATAGGAAAAGCTCATTTAAGATTTCCTGGAATAAAAACCCCTTCCCCTATTTCTAAAGTTGTCTCTAAAATTTCAAAAATTCCAGGATTTGTTTTTGAAAAAGAGATAGAAAGATTTTCTGATGAGAAAGATTTTAAAGACTATTTAACAAAAGGAAAAGAAATTTCATCTTTTGGGTTTGGGATTGAATATGCGGAAGTTGCTTTGAGAGCTCCGAGTGGCATAAGGAAAGGAATAACTATAACCTCACCTCTTTCAGGAGAGAAAGTTTTACCTGAAAGAATTTCTGAAACCACCGTTCAGGTTGCTGGTATTGATGAGCCAGATATTGTGAAAACCGATGGAGAAAATATTTATTTTTCTCCAAAAATTAGGTATTACAGAATTTTATCTGCACCTAGAAAAGAGTCTTTTTTCCCGCCTCCATCAAGAAGAGTTAAAATAATTAAAGCTTTTCCTCCAGAAAAATTAGCTTTGGAATCTGAAATTGAAAAAGCGGGAGATTTGCTTTTGTTAAGAGATAAAAAAATTTTGGTTGTCTTTTCTCAAAAAGAAATTTTAGGTTATGATGTCTCTGATCCTAAAAATCCCAAAAAGAAATGGGAGATAGAGTTAAAAGAAAATACTTCATATTTAACAGCAAGGTTATATAAAGATAAAATTTATCTGGTTTCAAAACAGAGAATTAATGAATACCACCCTTGTCCTATTAGACCTCTTTCCATTGGAGGTTCTTTATTAGAAATTAAATGTAATGAAATTTATCATCCAGTAAAACCCTTGCCCGTAGATGCTCTCTTTTTAGCAATGGTAATAGATCCACAAACTGGAAATGTTGAAAAAAAGACTTCTTTTGTGGGTAGTTCTTGGCAATCTATAGTCTATATGTCAGAAAATTCTCTTTATATTACCTACCCCTCAATTGAGAGCTTTAGCAATTTTATAATAGACTTTTTCACCAAAGAATGTAGAGACCTTTTCCCTTCAGAAATATTAGAAAAACTCAAAAGATTAAAAGGATATGATATAAGTGAGACAGCAAAATTTGTTGAAATTCAAGCGATATTTGAAAAATATCAAAGATCTCTTTCTCGCGAAGAGGAAATAAAAATTGAAAACGAAATTGAAAACAGAGGAAAAAGATACTTTAAAGAACATTTAAGAGAGTTAGAAAAAACATTGATTTTAAAAATTGATTTAAAAAGCTTTAAGGTTTCAGCCCAAGGAAAAGTGCCAGGAACTCCTTTAAATCAATTTTCTTTAGATGAATACAAAAATAATTTAAGAATTGCTACAACTGTTGGTAAAATCTTTCCTTTTGGTTTTGGTGGTTCGGTAGAGACAGCTAATGATGTTTATGTATTAGATAAACATCTAAAAATAATAGGTAAAATACAAAATTTAGGTTTAACAGAAAGGATTTATTCTGTGAGATTTATTGAAGATAAAGGATATGTTGTTACTTTTAGAAAGATTGATCCCTTTTTCGTGATAGATTTGTCTCAACCTCAAAATCCAAAATTAAAGGGCCAATTGAAAATCCCCGGTTATTCTTCTTATTTACATCCAATTACCAAAGATAAAATTTTAGGTATCGGAAAAGAAGGTGCTAATGTAAAAATTTCTCTCTTTGATGTTTCTAATCCTGAATTTCCTCAAGAGTTAGATAAATACATTTTAAAAGAATATTGGTCAGATGTTTTAAAAACCCACCATGCCTTCTTGTTAGATAAAAAGCATCAAATATTTTTCTTGCCAGGAGCAAGCAATGCTTTTGTCTTCTCTTTTAAAGGAGACAAATTAAAATTAGAAAAAGTAATTTCTGGTATTTTGCCAAAAAGAGCGATTTATTTAGATGATTATTTATACATTATTGGTGAAAGAAAAATAGTTGTTGTTGACGAAATCAATTGGGAGAAAGTTAATGAATTAGAGCTTACTGATTTTTATTCTCCTCGGTAGGATAATTTAAAAGTAAAAAAGAATAAAACCCTAATTTTCTTAATTTAAGGTTGAAAAAATAACCTTCTTTTTCATTTGGATGGAAAATCCCAATGGGTTTGTGTTTGAATTTTTTTAATTTTTTAAAAATTTTTCTTTTCACGCTTTTTAAAAGTTCTTCATTTTCTTTTTTTGTCAAATCCAAAATTAAAAATTCCTCTTTTAAATTTTTAAATCTTTCTAAAAACTCTTTAAAATCAATTTTTAATTTTCTTTCAGGTATTTTGTTTAAAATTTCAACCCTTTTGCAAAAACTACATATTTTTTCAAAAGAAGTAGTAATTTCTTTACATTTTTGACAAATTTCTATTTTCTCTCTTTTTTTGTATTTTGGATGAGTTAAAAAAAGAGGAATTAGTTTTTTGTTAAATACAGAAAAAAGCTGTGATTTTATATATTTGTTTTCTTTTTGAAGGTCTTCTAATAGTCCTTTTAGTTTTTTGGCTGGAGTTAATTCTTGATGGGGGCAATTTTCTTTTTCTATAGGTAATTTTTCAAGGTTTACATAAGTAACAATGTCTTTTTCTGGAGTGGTGCATAAAGGCTTTATCTTTTTTGCCTGCCCTGGTAAAATGGGCTTTAAAACAGGTCTTAATTTTGTTATTGATTCAAAATCTCCTTGAAAGAAGAGATTGAGCATTACAGATAAAATATCATCTAAGTGGTGTCCTGTTGCCAAAACATTGATTTTTAATTTTTTGGCAATTTTTGAAAACAAATATCTTTTTACTACCCCACAAACACTACAAATTTTATTTTTAAATCTGGTAAAGACAAATTCATCAATTGAAAACCCTTCTTCTTTTTTGAGCTCATATAAAAACAAAGGGGTATCGTATTTTTCACAAATTTCTTTAACAGTTTTTTGGTTGGTATCAGAGAAATATCCTATCCCCAAATTTATATGAATAGCTGTTAAATTTAAATCAGGACAAAGCTTTTTTAAAACAACTAACAAAGTAGTGCTATCTTTTCCGCCAGAAACACAAACCCCAACCTTATCTTTGGGACTAAACATTCTATATTTTTCTATTGTCTTTTTAATCCTCCTTTCAAAAAAATCACAAAAACATTCCTTGCAAACCTTTATTTTTTGCAAGGACAATTCAACCTCTGCTTCTCTTTTTTTACACAATTTACATTTTAATTTTTCCATAAATTTTTTTATTTTATTTTTTCTTCAAGGAAGTCTTTTACTAATTTTTTAGCGGTTTTATCATTTTTTATCCAATGCAACCTTCTTTCTTTTTTTAACCATTTTAATTGTTCTTTAGCATAATCTTGAATTGATTTTATTGATTTTTCTATCATTTCTTTTTTTGTTATCTTTTTTTGTAAATATTGAGAAATAATTTTGTAGTGAAGTCCAAATTCTTCAATTCTTTTAAAAGAAAGAGAACTTTCTTTTAATTTTTTTACCTCTTTGATTAAACCCTTTTTTAGCCATTTTAAAAATCTCTTTTCAATTCTTTTTTTTAATTCATTTTTTTCAACATCTCTTGCAATAAACAATACAGGATAAGGGAGAGGATTTTCTCTTTGTGGGGGTACTCTTCCCAATTTTTTTACAATTTCAATGGCTCTAATTAATCTCCTTTTGTTTTCTTTTTCAATAGTCTTTGCTCTTTGGGGATCTAACTTTTTTAGCATTTCAAAAAGTTCTTTTGTGTCTTTCTTTTCTAACTCTTTTCTTAATTTCCAATTTGGAGGGACTTCAGGCAACGAAATTCCATCAATGACCGCCTTAATGTAAAAATAGGTTCCGCCACAAAAAATGGGAATTTTATTTTTTTTAAAAATTTTTTCTAAAATTTTTAAAGCCAATTTTCTATATTGAAAAACCGTAAATTTTCTTTTTGGGCTCGCAACATCTAAAAGATAATGAGGAATTTTCTCTCTTTCTTTTTGAGATACTTTATCTGTCCCAATATCTAATCCTTTGTAAACCTGACGAGAATCGGCACAAATAATTTCTGCCCCCTCAATTTTAAATTTTTTCTTTATCCTCTCTTGAGAAAGCCAATGGGCTAATTTTATTGCTAATTTTGATTTACCAGAAGCGGTTGGTCCCAAAATTACAATTATTTTTTTCATTTTTCAATTTCCAAAAATTTACCCTCTAATCCAAAAGGAGTGATTTTTTTTACTTTTACCCTTACAAATTTTCCTAAAACATCCTCGTTTGAAGAAAATTTAATTGTTTGAAAGTGTCTTGTTTTTCCAAGATAAAAATCTTTTCTTTTTTCATGAACCAAAACCCTTACTACTTTATTTAAAAATTTTTTATTAAATTTTAGGGCAGTTTTTTCTAAAATTTGAGTGAGTTCTTTTTGTCTCTTTTCTTTTTCTATTGGAGGGACATCGTCTTTAAAATTGAAAGCTAAGGTTTGGGGTCTGGGAGAGTATTTTGCAATATAAGCCATAAAAAAACCTATTTGTTTGAATAATTTTTTTGTATTTTCAAAATGGTGTCTTTTTTCTCCTGGAAAACCCACTATTACATCAGTGGAAATAGCAACCTCCTTTTCTAAATGTTTTCTATATTTTTTGAAAGCCTTTCTAATTTTTTTTACCAATTCTTTATATTGAGAAACAGTATATTTTCTGTTCATTTTTTTTAAGATTTCATCATCTCCTGATTGGACAGGAAGATTTAAATAAGGAGTTACCTTTGAAAGGATGGCTATTTTTTTGACAAGCTCTAAAGAAAAATTAGTTGGATTAGGAGAGGTAAATCTAATCCAAAAATTCCCTTTAATTTCATTTATCATTTCTAACAAAACCCCAAAGTCAACTTTAGAATCTGAAGGAGAAATATAATCTGCGACATTCTGCCCCAAAAGCCAAATTTCCTTAAATTTTTTTTCGACTAAATTTTTTGCTTCATTTAAAATTTCTTTATGGTCTCTACAAACCAAAGGTCCTCTGACAAATGGCACTACACAGTAAGAACAAAAATTACTACATCCATTAGAAATGGGCACAAAAGCAGAAAAATTATTAGAATACTTTGGTTCAATTTTCAAATATGCACAACCCAATTTCTCATTTTCAATTTCAAAAGTTTCTTTTGAGAGGATTTTTCCCCAATAAGGAAGGGCTTTAATATCTAAAACAAAATCAAATTTTTTTAAAAAATTTTTTTTGTCTTTTTCCAAAATACAACCAGTTAGGATAGTTTTTAGATTTGGTTTTTTTTCTTTTAATTTTTTTAACTTTTCAGCCAATCCATAAATTCTATCTACCGCAGATTGCCTTATAGAACACATATTTACCACTATTAAATCAGCATCTTCAAATCTTTCAGCCTTTTTATAATTCATTTTTTCCAAAACACTAGCAACTCTCTCTGAATCACTTTTTTGCATTTGACAGCCAAATGTAAAGATAAAATATTTCATAAATTAAAATTTCTTTCTTTATTTAAAGAAAGAAAAACTAAAACGATTTTAAGAGAAAAGTTAGAAAATTTCTCCTAAATCTAAAGACGGCTCTCCCTCAAAATAAGGAGGAGAAATTTTTAAATCCTCACTATTAAGTTTAGTTTTCACTAAAGGAATAATATTTTCATTTTCTTTCTCAAAAATAGGCCCTAGCTCTATTTGAGGCTCTTCTTTAAATCTTAAAGTGCCAATTTCTAATTCTTCTGGGCTAAATTTTGGAGGAGGGGTTTTTGTCACCCAAACTATCATTCCTATTAACACCACTATCAAAATTATTAATACTAAAATTATAGTTTTTGAACCCATTTTTAGTTGATTTTTTACAAACCCACTGTTTGATAAATCAATTTTTGTAATTGTTTGAAATTGGTAATAATTTTTTCTTTAATTTGGCAGTATTTCTTTTTTTCCAAACTGCAATTGTAATGAGAAACCTCAGTTTTACAAGTAAATATCCTTTCAGAAGTTTGTCGGCAAGCTTCAATTAATTTATCCATGGTTTCTTTAAAATCTTCTCTTTGGTCTTTAATTTCATTTAATTTTTGTTCAATCTCTTTCGTTTCATATCCTTTATCTTTTATTTTTTTAATAATACTTTCTGCCCTTTTTATTTTCTCATCAAGGATTTCCAAGTTTTTGTCTTTGTGCAAATTTCTTGCTTCATTTAATAAATTAATAAAGTAAAACCTGTAGGTTTCTCCTGCCTTTTTCAATTTATCTTTTGCTTTTTTTTCATATCCTTTCAATTGTTTTTGAGCCTCTCTTCTGAATTTTTTCACATCTCCTTTCAATTTTTCAATATTAGCTTCTATTTTTTCTTTATTGTTTTCATTTAGAGCTCCCTTTAAATCTTCCCAATGGATTAAAAAATCGTTTTTTATTTTTTTCATTTCGTTGACATCTTTTCCAATTTCCTCGCCAAATTCAATTAAGGTTTCCATTGCTATTCTATATCTTTCAATAGTCACAAAAAAGTATTTTTGGACTATTTGTGACCAATCAATTTTAGCTTCAGCTTTTACTATTGCTACTAAAAATAGACAAAAAAGTAGAAGAATTAAAAATTTTTTCCACATTTTCTTCATAAAAAAATAAAAAAATATTTCTTTTTTGGTTTAAATTAAGATAACCTTTTTCTTTAATTTTACATTTCTTAAAAATTTTTGTCAAATTTCCAATTTTTCCATTGCTTTTTCAAAATCTCTTTTTCTTTTTCCTTTTTCAATCAAACCTTGTAAAAATTCTTTCATTTCTTTTTCATCTGAAATGTTCTCAATTTCTTTTTTTCTTTCCGGAGCTAAAATTTCCAAAACCTTTTTTCTTTGAGAAAGAGTCATTTCAGGAACAAGAATCTCTCTTTCTATAATCTTTCTTTCTAAAATTTCTCTTTCAGTTTTTGTTTTTCTTAAAAATTCCAAAATTTCATTGAATACACCTTTTGGGTTTAAGAAAGAGTAATTAAAAATTCTTTTAAGCTTGTTTTCCAATTGCTTTTTTGCCTCATTTTCTCCTAAAATTTCAAAAGTTAAATAACATTGTGCTAAACCCGCTAAATCTTCATAAAAAAATCTTTTTGACTTTTGATTTTTAAAAATTTCCTTCATTTGAGAAATTCCATATTTTCTTTGAAGCTCAGTAAGTTTTCCTAAAACTCCTGAAACTCTTGCTTTGGTTTCTTTTTTTAATAGTAAATTCAAAATTGAAGAATATTTCTGGAGAGAAAGAGAATTTAAAAAGCCATTTAAATGTATTGCGCTTTTAAAGAGAGTTTCTCTAAATTCTTCTATTTCTTTTGGTATTTCTTTTTCTAAATTTTCAAATTTTGTTTCTTTTGTTAATTTTTCAAAAAAATCGAAATTGTCTAAATATTCTGAACAATCAAAACAAAAGAGACAATATAAAGAAGAAAAAGTTTCTATTTCTTTGCCTTTTTCCTTTTCTATTCTTGTTCTTGGGTCTAAAAAATTAATCTTAACACTGAATTTTTTATCTTTAACTTCTCCTTCGCTAAATTCTTTCTTTTTTCTTAAAAAGATAATCTCTTTAGAGAGCTCTGAAAGTTTACTTTTTTTAAATATTTCATCTATTTCAGAAAAATTTTCTAATAATCTTTCAAAATCTTCTTTTTTCAGGTTGTTTTTTTCCAAAAAATCTTTCAAATTCTCTTTTTCCAAGAGAATTTCTTGAGAATTTTTTTTCCAAATTATTTTTCTTTCTAATTTTGGTTTTTCAGTTTCTATTTTTTTAAATTTTGGTTTTTCTCTATTTTTCATTTTTTATGATAAAGGCATTTTTCTTTCTAAATTTAAAAGATATTTTTTCATATTTTGACCAAAAATATAACCTCCCAAATTCCTTTTTCCAACTACTCGGTGACAAGGAATGATAAGGGGAAGAGGATTTTTTGATATTGCTTTGGCTACCGCTCTTTGGGCTTTGGGTTTTGAAATTTTTTTTGCAATTTCCTGATAGGTTTTTGTTTTTCCATAGGGAATTTTTTCTACTTCTTTTAGTACTCTTTTTTGAAAGGGAGTCAATTTTGATAAGTCAAAATTAAAATTTATTTTGGGGAGAATTTTTAAAATTGGTTTTAATTCCAAAAGGGCTTTTTTCCTATGTCCAATTTCTACTTCCTTTTCAAAACTCAATTGGGCTAAGGTTTTTTTATATTCAGGTAGATAAAACAAAACCCTGAAAGGATATCCTTTTTCTAATTTTCCTTTTGGCTTTTCTAAAATTTTTCCAAAAAGCTCCCCCTCACTCAAAAATAAAGAGACCTTTTCTTTATAAGGTAAAGCCAAACACAAAACAACTTTTAATTTTGCTTTTCTTTTTTCAAAAGGTATTCCTTTTAGCCTTTTTAAAGTAAACTCTATCAATTCTTCATCTTTTGCTTCATAACCCAACCATCTTCTTGATTTTACTCCAGGTTCTCCGTTTAAGGCTTCAATTTCTAATCCCCCATCTTCAGCTAAAGTGGGCAGTTTTGTCAATTTTCCATAAAATGTAGCTTTTAAAATGGCATTCTCTTTAAAGGTTTTGCCTTCTTCTTTTACTTTTTCTTTTATCCCTAATTCTTTTAGAGTGAGTATTTTCAGAGGAGAATTTTTCAAAAGCAATTTATATTCTTTTATTTTTCCCGGATTAAAAGTAGCAATTACTAACTTTTCCATTTTGAGATTTCGTTAGCAATTTTAATAATTTTAAAAAATGAATTAAAATTCCAACTGGCTCTACCTATTAAAAGTCCATCAATGAAATCTTGTGAAAGAAGTTCTTTAGCATTTTCTGGGTTTGAACTACCTCCATAAAGAACCTTTACCTTAAATCCTTTTTTTAAGAAAATTTCTTTTATAAAATTGTGGGCTAACTTAATATCTTCTATTTTTGCAGGTTTTGGTTTTTTCCCTCTCAATTTCGCAAATCCACTTATAGCATAAATGGGTTCGTAAGCAATTAAAAATTTAGAATCTTTTTTTAAGGCAGGAAAAATTCCCTTTTCAATTTGTTTTTTTAAGACTTCTTTTGTTTTTCCTTTTTCTTTTTCTTCAATGTCTTCTCCAATACAAATTATTGGAAAAAGTTTTTCTTTAAAAGCAGATTTCAATTTTAGAGCCACCTTTTCGTCAGAGACACCAAAGTAAAATCTTGTCTCAGAATGTCCAATTAAAACTTCTTTTATTTTTGCTTTTTTTAAATCTTTAGCAGAAGGTTGAGCTCCAGTGAAAGATCCATCTTCTTCCCAATGGATATCTTGGGCTCCAATTTTTACTCTTTTTGCCTTTTTTGAAAGTTCTCTTAAAACCCAAAAATGACAAAAAATACTTACCTTTGTGTTTTTTATGTCTTTTAATTTCTCTTCTAATTTCTCAATGAATTTTTCAGCCTTTTTGAGATTTCTTAATTCTTTATTAAATTTCCAATTTCCGCCTATAATTTTCATTTTACTTTTAAAAATATATCTTGACTTTTATGCAAAAGAGGAGAAAAATTTTCTTTTCTTACCCTTTCATTTAATACCTTTCCCACAGCCAAAAAGTGATCTCCAAATTCTTCCATTTTGATTAGTTGGCATTCAAAACTTATAGGACACTCTTTAATAGTAGGTGGCAAAACAAATTTTGATTTTTCTTTAGTTAAATTGGCCAATTTAAATTTGTCTTTTTCTCTTCCACAATAACTTCCACAGATTTTGGCACACTCTAAAAGATTTTCATCACAAATATTAAAAGTAAATTCTTTTCTTTCATTTAAAATTTCAAAAGTATATCTTTTTGGAGAAATAGAAAAAGCCAAATATTTTGGCTCAAAACTTAAAGGCATCACAAAACTTGCTGTCATTACATTATCTCTTTTTTGTTTGTTAGAAAAAGTGGCAATTAAGGCGACTACCCTGGGAAAGATTTGTTGAGAAATTTTCATGTTTTTATCTTAATTTTTTTAAAAAGAAGACGGCTTTTTTATTCCCCACCCGCCGTCTTCTTTTATATCATTCTATATCCTTTTTTACAAAAAATCAACCCTCTAAAAACTTGAATGATTAAAACCTAAAATTTCTCTGGGGTCTGTAATTTTTCCTGTAAGGCAAGAAGCTGCTACCGTTTGAGGAGAAGCTAAAAATATTAAGGCATTTTTGCTTCCCATTCTCCCTTTAAAATTTCTATTTGTGGTAGAAATACAAATATCGCCATCTTTTGTTCTTCCAAAGGTATCTTTTGGACCTCCACAACAAGCCCCACAGGTTGGTTCAAGCGACAATTTTACTCCTGCATCTACTAATATTTCGTATATACTCTTTGTGCCTATTTTGGTTCTGATTATTCCATCTATTACCTTTCTTGTCGCCGGGACTGCAAACAAATTTACTTTTACCTTTTTTCCTTTTAAAATATTTGCCACTCTGATAAAATCAGATAATTTTCCTCCAGTACAAGAACCGACATACCCCATAGTGATTTTTTGATTTTTTAATTCTTTAGCCAAAACTCCATTGTCTGGAGTATGGGGTTTAGCAACCATTGGCTCTATTTCTTTTACATTATATTCTAATTTTTTAGAATAAAAAGCATCTTTATCAGGACTTATAATTTCAAATTCCTCATTTGGATGAATTTTTTTTAAATATTCAATAACCTTTTGATTGGGTTTCATAATTCCGTTTTTGGCTCCTGCCTCTACGACCATATTACAAATTGTCATTCTTTCTTCCACATCCATTTCTTCTATAGTTTTTCCTTCAAACTCCATTGCCATATAAGTGGCTCCATCAAATTTTATATCACTTAAAATCTTCAAAATTATGTCTTTTGCAGTAAGATAATCTGGCATTTTGCCATCAATTTTAACCAAAATACTTTCAGGAACTTTTAACAAAATTTTCCCTGTAGCCATAACAAAGGCAGCATCAGTATTACCGACTCCAGTAGCAAAAGCTCCAAAAGCCCCAGCTGTAACCGTGTGGGAATCTGTACCAATAATTACTTTCCCTGGTTTGATATGTCCTTCTTGAGCCAAGGTAATATGGCACACGCCTTTATAATTTTCACTTCCAGGATTGTAAAAATATTTTATTTTTTGTTCTTTACAAAATTTTCTTATTAAATCTATGTTTTGGTTTGCTTTTAAATCGGTTGTATAAATAAAATGATCAGGAGTAACTACTATTTTTTCTCTATCCCAGACCTTTGCTTTTTTACCCATTTCTTTGTGAAAAATTCCAATAACTCCTGGTGCACAGGGATCATGAGTCATTAATATATCCACTTTTGCCCATATAAAATCTCCAGGTTTTACCTCTTTTTTGTTTCCTGCTCTAGCTAAAATTTTTTCTGTGAGAGTCATCCCCATAATATTAAAAAAAACTAAATTTTACCAATGCTTTTTGCGTAATTGAAAATTCCCCCTTTTTCAAAAATCTCTAAAATTTCTTTTGGGATAGGCTTTAGGCAAGAAATTTTTTTGGCTTTTTTATCTAAAATTATATTTTGAGAAAGGTCAACCTTAATTTCGTCTCCGGTTTTTAATTTATCACAGATTCTTTCTTTTGTTTCCAAAAGCAACAAACTGCCACTATTAAGGCAATTTCTATAAAAAATTCTAGCAAAAGACTCAGCAATAATTAATTTTACACCAGCAGATTCCAAAGATTTTACAGCATGTTCTCTAGAAGAGCCACAACCAAAGTTTTTCCCTGCAACAATGATTGAGTAAGGAGTTTTTCCTGTTTTTTCATTTACAAATTTTGGATATTCATCAGAAAGCCCTGACATGGCATAATATCCTAACTTTTTAAAATCTTCAGGGTCTTCAGGGTTAAATTTTAGATATTCTCCCATTAAAATATGATCAGTAGTAATATTGTCTTTTAAGACATAAATTTTTCCAGAGAAACTTTTTTTGATCATAAAAAAATTTAACAACAAAAATTAACCCTCTTCTTTTAATTCAATCTCTTTTAATTTTTGAGGATTTTTTAGGTAAGTTAGAAGTTCTTGTTTGATGTTTTTGAAGACTTCATCAAACTCACCTCGTTTCCCTTTTCCCTTTAAAGGATTTACATGACTTAAGATATCTTTTCTTATGAAAGGATGAATAGGAATTTCCTTTTCTTTCATTTTGTTAATTAAATCTGTAACAATATTATCAATTTCTAAAATAACCTCACCTCTTTTTTCTCTTACTTTTTTTGCCTCTTTAAGAGGAAGATCCAAATAATTATCACACTTTGAAATTATTGGTTCAAAAGCACTTCCATGAAATCTTTCTGCTTTTTGGTAAGCAAAACCCAAAGTAATAAAGTAAGGAAGTTCAACAGATTCTTCTACTTCGCTATCACTTTCTTTCAAATCAGGCTTTTCTTCCAAAAGATAAGAATATAGATTGTAGGCAACATAAGCTTTTTCTCTAATATTGGGTTGCTTTTCAATATTCAAATTTATCATTTTTGTCCCCAAATGAGGTGGGACAATTACTGATAAAAACTCATTCATTCCTAATGCTTCTCCTGCCAAAAAACGATGTTGCCCGTCAATAATTATATATTTGTCATTTTCAGGATATACCACTAAAGGAACCAAAAACCCCAATCGCTCAATAGACAGAGAAAGCATTCTTACATGTGCTTTGCTTGGCTTTCTTTGAAAACGGGCTACCTCTAACTTTTCTCTTGGCAAAACAGCAACCTTAAGGGTTTCATTAATTATGGGGTCAGTAATTTCTAATATTTTACTTTTTTCTTCTTTTTTGCGCGTCATAATTTTATTATTTTATACACAAAGAAAAAAATTTGCAAACATGAAAATTTAAATATTTTTTAGTTCCTGATAAATTTTTTCTAAAGACAAATTATACTCTATCAAACCTTTTTCAATTTTGTCCATTTCCTCTGTTAAATTTTTTGTTCTTTCTTCATTAACCAAATAAAACCAATTTTTATGAATAACACTTAACACCCTTTTTCCTAAAGCGGTAGGAAATATTTTAGCCTTCCTTTCTTCAATATATTTTCTTAAAAATAATTTTTCTATAATTACAGAATATGTAGATGGACGTCCAATACCTTTTTCTTTCATCTTTTTTATTACATCTGCCTGGGTATATAAATTTTCCTGTGGTACAAAAAAGACCCTTAAAGAAATTTCTTTTTCTCCTTGAGGAAGTGGTTTTTTTATTTTTAAATTTCTGTAAAGCTGGAAAGCCTTTCCTTTTGCTTTAATAATTCTTTCTTCAATTTTCTCTTTATCTTCATATTTTATTTTGTAAACCTCTGTTTCTGTCTCAATTTCTTTTGCTTGAGAAGCCATAAATCTTTTAAAAATGAGATCATAAAGAAGAAAGTGTTCTCTCTTTATACCCTCTAAAGAAACTATATTCTCATAAATCATTCTCTGTAAAGTAAATTTATCCCAAGATTTTGTTGGTCTTATACATTCATGTGCTCCTTCCTTTTTACTCCAATCACGGGGAGAAAACTCTTCTTTTAAATAATCTTTAGCAATTTTTTGCCCCATTTTACTTACAGAAAAAGAATCCGTGCGATGATAAGTAATTAACCCTTTCTCAAAAAGTTCTTGGGCTAACTTCATGCATTTAGAAGCAGAAAATCCAAGGATACGATAAGCATCTTTGAGAAGTTCATCAGTAGAATAAGGAGGAAGGGGTGGCTTTTTTCCTCTTTTTTTCTCTACTAATTCTATCTTTATTTTAATTCTTTTTTTATTAATGTTTTCAAAAGCTAAATCCAATTCTTTGTTGTAAGCAATTTTTTTCTTTTGGCGAAATTTTTTTTCTTGTTCTACAATCCAAAAAAGAACTGGGGTTTGTACTCTTCCTGCAGAGATATTTTTGTTTTTAAAAATTTTTTGTAATCTTTGAGAAAGTTCAAAACCGATCCATCTATCTTCAATTCTTCTTACAATTTGAGCTTTTACTAAATTTTCATTGATTGTGCGTAAATTATTAAGTGCCTCTTTTATTGCCCAAGGAGTAACTTCGTGAAATTCTGCTCTTTTTATTTTTGCAATTCCCCTCAAAAGATTAGCAATATCCCAAGCAATTTTTTCTCCTTCAGCGTCGGGATCTGTTCCTACAATAGCTAAATCTACTTGATAAGCGATTTTGCGTAAAGCCTCTATTCTTTCTTTTGCATCATCAATATCTTCTTTTTTACACCAAGGACAAATTGAACTTTCAATAGTGAATTGATAAAGACAAGAGCGACATTTTTTTATAGAAGCATAAATGGGAATAAATTTATGATTTTCTACTCT
>Ga0190363_1000365_pt1 | contig 26379 bp, 26 predicted proteins | sample 48721867_MG_FD_161272 | JGI IMG/M metagenome (GOLD analysis project Ga0190363, IMG submission 161272) | Hydrothermal vent microbial mat bacterial communities from Southern Trench, Guaymas Basin, Mexico - 4872-18-6-7_MG | ecosystem: Environmental > Aquatic > Marine > Hydrothermal vents >... | reverse complement strand
ATTCTTCTACTATCTCTCTCACATTAGCGTCCTTGGGAAAGGTAAGTTTGTAGATATTGGATAGATCAATTTGAGGAAATTTCTGTTCGATAGACTCAACCTGCTCTTCGGCAGTCATAGTCCTCACCTGATCCCAATAGTTTTTCTTCAGAGGCGTTTTGAATACCCGTTCCATTTCAATTAGGCCAAATCTCTGATTGAGGATATCAATAGATGATGCACTAATTACCACCTCATGGGCTAAGACCCTCTGTTTTTCTACTGGGATGCCAATAACCCCCGGCTTAAACTTCACTATCACATCACCAGGAGCATATTCGGGATTTAAATCAAGTACATTAGTTCGAGATTCGTTTAATACAGAAATAGAGGTACCTATAGCAAAAGCGGGATAAGCAATGAAAAGGACGACAATTAGAACCATTAAAAACAAAAATTCATGTTTTGGCATTTAATTCCTCGGGTTGATGATTTGGATTACATATGTGCTACCCATTTTGCATAACTTTGCTATCACACAAATTATTCCCAGAATTGCTGTCCATGGAAATCCACCCTCTTCCGTTGGTAGTGTGGTTGTGGTTACAGGCAGTGTTGTAGTTATTGAAATCGTTGATTTATTCTATTATTGTTTTTATGTATATTTAAATATTTCTGAGTTTTTTTGAACTTTGTAGTATTATGGTCAAATATGACACTCCACCTCCAATGGAAGATGCTCTGTTGAATAATTCAACTCAACAATAAATATTTGGGCTTTCAGCCTAAATATGTTCTCTCTTCTTCTTTGCTACATCACAATTTTATTTTCCACTTATCTTTATAGGCCATGACGATCACCATGGCTATTTCTTCTCAAAGAAGAATGATTGACAAATTAATAAAGGATGATCTGATTTCAAATACAGATAGAACCCTCTCCGGTACCTCGCAACCCGCTGCCACTTTTTCCATTGCTCGGATGGTTATGGTGCTTGATACTATTCGAGTGTAGCGTGCCTTCTCTTCATATCCATCTCTCCCGTTTTCAGGTGGGTCATCAATCTCGCTATTATCCCATCAAGGAATATCATAACGGTATCCTCAAATAACGTTCCCAGTGGGGTTAAAGAGCTATGCGTTCCCTCAATCTGATGCTTGAGGTGATCCTTTTCGATGTCTATCTTCGTCCTGCCCTCCACCACAACGACGTGATCTGAGATCTTACCCAGGCTGGAATCTGGATAGGATGTGACTGCGAGAACCTTTGAGCCAACGCCCTTGGCGGTTTTTGCAGCATTTACGACAGAATCTGTCTCCCCGGAACCGGAGATCGCTATCAAAAGATCATTTTTTGTCATTGCGGGTGTAACGCTCTCGCCTATGACATAAGCTGTTAGTCCCAATTGGACGAGACGCATAGCAAACGCCCTCCCCACAAGACCAGAGCGACCCGCACCCATCAGGAATATCTTCTCTGAGTTTTCTATGAAAGATACCATCTGGTCCAACTGAGAATCATCCAATTTTTCTATGGTTTTAGCAACGTGTTCAACTATCCGAGTCATGGCGTTTTTAACTGGCATATTAATTATTAAATCCTAGAGAATAAATTGGGATTTATTGATAGAGGTTCTATGAATAACATGAAAATGAGATCAATATTAATTGGCTTAATTATGGGTATATTGCTGTTCTCTGGCTGTATTGAGGAACGACCGGAGGAAACAACAACCACGACAATAACAACAACTACTACAACGACAACCACCACGACAACCACCACGACAACCACCACGACAACAACGATTCCCGTACTCTCAACCAGTGAGGATGTAAGGATTGCAGGATATCAGTTTGAGGCCCCATATAAACCAGAAAAAAACTTCCTTTGCGAGGAGTGGGTCGTCCTAAAGAACACGGGCAATTATACCGTCAATATGACGGGCTGGAGGATAAAGAACAGGAATTACAGGGATAGCTATACGTTTCCCGAATTCTATCTAAAACCCGGGGGCTCGGTCAAGATCCATACGGGGGAGGGATTGGACACCGAGGGGCATCTCTTCATGAACAGGAGGACACCATTCTGGGACAATGATGTAGACATTATAACAGTCTTCGATAGCAAGGGGAAGAAGATTGAATCGAGAAGGGTATTGGGACGGTTGACGTATTCCATAGATTAAGTTATCGGAAATATGAACATACTCAATATCCAGTGAACTAAAGAAGAAGGACAGGCTCTTGCTTGTGTTAGAATATCCAAAGAGAGAACTCATATACTGGACACATGCAGAAAACATGAATTAAGGTCTTCCAATCCCCCTATAAATAATCCCATGTTTTTCAATTTTTTCCTTCTCCAGAAGATTTCTTCCATCCACTATAACTCTAACGCCCTTCTCTCTGAGATTTTTTAGATCCAGGTTTTTATATTCTTTGTGATCTGTTACCAGAATTACGGCATCCATCGAATTGAGATTTTTTAGATCCGCAAATTCGACACCAAGTTTCTCTATCTCCTCTCTTGAGAATAGTGGATCATTGACATATACATTCGCCCCCCTGTCTTTAAGATGCTCTATCACGGAGAGAGAGGGGCTTAAAAAGGTCTCTTTAACTCCCCCCCTGTAGGCGATGCCCAATATCAGTATGTTTTTGCCATCAAGATCTTTGAGTTCCTTCCTAAGCAGGTTTACGGCGTATTCTGGCATCCCACCATTTATCCTCCTTGCATTCTTCGCCATAATCAGGTCAATCTCCAGATCGGAGGCGTTCTTTATCAGAAAATATGGATAAACGGGGGCGCAATGACCACCGACGCCAATTCCCGGGGTTAGGATGTGAGAGTGTGGATTTGTATTCGATGCCCCGATTATTTCAACGACATCCAAGCCCCTGGCCTGACAGAATTTCGCAAACTCATTAGCCAGTGCTATATTAACATCCCTGTAGACCATGCCAAAGAGCTTGGTCGCTTCGGCTGCCTCTGAGGTGGTAACGGATATAACCTCAGAATCCAGCACCCTTTTATAGAACTCCACTCCCCTTCTCGTTGATTCTTCGTCTATCCCACCGACTATCTTTGGAATTTCTCTCAGATACCGGAACATGACCCCAGAAGATACCCTCTCGGGGCTGAAAACGACATAGAAATCCCTCCCGGCCTTCAGTCCAGATCTCTCCAGGATTGGGGTCATCCTGTCTCTGGTATCCCCCACCGGAAGGGTTGTTTCATATATCACCAGAGAATCTTTCTGGAGACCTTTTGATATCGTTTCAGTTACCGAGTCTATTGTACTATAATCTATATTTCCTTCTTTATCAACCACCAGAGGGACGATGACAACTATGACATTGGATTCCTTTACCGCCTTTACGGTATCTGTCGTTGCAGATAGAAGACCTTTCCTCACGGAATCCCTAACCCTTTCATCCAACCCCGGCTCTCCCTTGATATGGGAAATTCCCTCATTAATTGAATCTACGACCTCCGGATTTATATCACATCCGATAACCCGGAATCCCTTACTCGCGTACTGTGCTGCCAGAGGTAACCCTATCTTTCCCAAACCAATAACGCATATTTTCAAAGGACGATCACCTTTTCTTTTATAGCCGATTCGATCAATCTTTGTGCCAGTTTCAATGCATTTAATCCGTCTTCACCACTAACCAAGGGTTCTTTATCCTTCCTCACACACTCAACCCAGGATTCAAGCTCTGCCTTCAAAGGCTCCCTTTTTGGTATTCTAATGTTGATGATATTGCCCTCGGTTACCCCCATGAGTATGTCGGAATAATTATACATTCTTCTGCTTGCCTCGATATTCTCATAGAAATAGAGCTCCTGGGTTAGATATTTCACCAGAAACATACCCCTCTCCCCTGTAATTGATATCTCCCTTATCTTCTCGGGGGTCAGCCAGTTTACCGACAGAACCCCGATCGCATCATTCTGAAATTTCAACAGGCCCGAGAGAAGGTCCTCATGCCTTGTATGGATCCTGCGCTCTGTTTCTGCATACAATCGTTTAACCTCGGATCCGACCAGATACCTCATAATGTCAATATCATGTACTGCCAAATCAATAACAACCCCGACATCCCTTATCCTGTCTGGAAAGGGACCAACCCTTATCGCCTTTATCTCAAATATCTTTCCCAGCTCATTTTTATCCAGCCTTTTCTTTAATTCAATAATCGCTGGATTAAATCTCTCGATATGCCCCACGGTAAGTTTTACGCCATTCTCCTCTGCCTCATCAATGATCACTTTAGCATTTTCTTCGGAGTCTGCTATCGGCTTCTCAACTAAAATGGGGATACCTTTTTCAATGCAATCAAGAGCCACATCCCTGTGGTACCTTGTTGGAACGGCAATGGATACTATATCAATATGCTCCTCCTTCAGCATCTCCCTGTAGTCCCTGTATGCATTACATCTGAAGTCTTCGGCAACATTTCTTGCAGTTTTGGAATTTACATCAGCTATGGCAACCAGTTCTGTACCGTCCAACTCCGAATAGACCCTCGCATGATTCCTCCCCATTGCTCCAACTCCGATGACCGCGGCTCTAAGTTTTTTCATTCTCTCATCTAACCCCGACACCCTCTTTAGGATACCCTATCAAACCAGGATAATGAGCAGTACATGATATATTGTTATATAAGTTTATATCTCCCTCACGAGAGGGATAGGGTTGAATAACGTAAAACACGTTATCTTGGGATTCAAGCTCTCAATTAAACTCTCTATTCCTTACTGGACGATTTATATAGATGCCATCAAATTATCTTATAATACAATCTGGATAACAATGGTTAATGAGGAAGACCATGATGAGGAGCTGTACTGGGGCATAGTAAATTCGATAATTAACGACAAAAGGGTGTGTACCCACCCCTATCTAAGGCGCGTGAGCAGTGAACGGGCATTCAGGTTAAAGAGGAATCATGACGAGGTTTTATCCGAGTGTCATCTCCTAGAGGAGTTGAAAGGGGCCATAGAAAACGCACCCGAGGAGGCCATTTTATTTCATTTAGATGGCAGGAATGACTTCGCAACCTGGGTAAGGGAAGAGATTGGCGACCTGGAACTCGGTGCGGATCTGGAACGCATTAGGCCATCCAAGACGATAGATGTTAGATCCGAATTAGTACATGTATTGGATTCAAGAATAAAGGCCCTTAGATATGATTCGGTTAACCTGATATTTGATTAGGTCAGCTTCACACCAACGACCTGCGATATCCCATTACTTATGGAAACGCCTATGACCGACTCCGCCTTTTTTATTATCTCGTCATTGTGCGATATTAATATGAACTGGGCCGTTGAGTTTCTCAGTATTTCTGCTAACCTTAATGAGTTCTTCCTGTCCAGGGATGCATCCATCTCATCCACTATATAGAAGTGCGATGGTTTGTATCTCTGTAGAGCTAATAAGAACGCAGAACTGGTGAGTACTTTCTCGCCACTTGACATGGTATCCATGTTTATAAGCTTCTTGCCCTTTGGTGATGCGCTTATCAAGAGGCCAGATTCGGAGATATCCCGTGGATTGTCTAAAACCAGGGTGCCCTCGCCCCCCGTCAACTCCTTATAAATCTGTTCAAAATTATTCTTTACTACATTAAAGGTAGTCATAAATGCCTCCCTCTTCCTCTTCTCTACCCTCTCCATGAAGTCGAATATGGACTGTCTTTCGTTCTTTAGTGTTTCTAATCTCTCTCTTGTTTTCTCGAATTCTTTGTTGATGAGCTCATAGCTCTCAATTGCCCTTAGATTTACCGAACCAATCTCCTCAAGCTCCATTTCTATCTCTCGAATCCTTGACTCAAGTTCTTTAAAGCTTATTTCCTGGATCTCTACCCCCTGGAAATTCTTGAGTTCCTCCCTCAGACCCGAGAGTTTCGTTTCTATCTCGGCATTCTTTATTAATGTTTTATTTATCTCTTCATTTATATTGTCAAGCTCATACTCCTTCTCCCCAACCTTTGAACCCAGCTCCGTTATTTTTTTCTCAAGCTCAGATCTCTCATTTAACATAGCTTCGATCCTTTGCATTAACCTGGTATTCTCCCTTTCCATAGCCGCGAGGTCCCTCTTCATTTCTGAATGAAGGGATCTAACCTCATTGAGCTCACTCTCATTATGCTCTTTTTGTTCCCCCAGGTCTCTGAGTTCCTCCTCGATCTCATTGATTCGTTGTCTTAAAAGCCCCATTCTCTCTTCCAATGTTTTTTGTTCTATCTCCAGGTCCCTGTAATTGTCCTTTAATTTCTCCAGTTGATCGACCCTTATCTCAGACCTCTTCCTCATTAGCAGTTCAAGATTCTTTTCCCTGGATTTAATCTCCCTCCCGATCAATCTTATTTCCCTTTCATTCCCGGCAATGAGCTTCTTTGTGTTACGGATATCATCCATAATATCGTCAATCCTCTCCTTTAACTCATTCTTTTTATCAGCTAATGAACCCTTTTCCAATCTCATCCTTTCTATATCCGTCCTCACACTTGCCACAGAGATCTCTAATTTTGATAATTTTTTCTCCATCTTCTCCTTCCTGAGTTGTAATTCCTGTTTTTCACCATCGAGTTCTATGATTCTCCTATCGAGGATCTTCAGTTCCTTCTCGAGCTCATCTACCCTGCCGAAACCGATTTCTACCCTCTTTGTATATCCCCCGGTCATGGCACCGCTTTCTGTCAGTAGGTCCCCCTCAAGGGTTACCATGCGCCACTTCCCGACCCCTATCTCTCTTGCAGTCTTCAGATCCCTTACGAGAATAGTGTTTCCGAAGATGTAATCGAATGCGGGTTTATATTTCCCGGTAGTTGTGATGAAATCCCGGGCGAACCCGATACTCCCACTTGGAGATCTGTGTACTCTCCTGAATTTTATCCTGTTCAGGGGGAGGAATGTGGCTCTTCCGATCCTTTTCCTTCGGAGATAGTTGATACATTTTATCGCAGTATCTTCGTTCTCGACGACGATGTTGTACATCCTCCCCCCGGCGGCAACCTTCATCGCTTCCTCATAGTCCGGGTTTAAGACGGTGCCCAGTCGGAATATTGGACCATGAACCCCGGGAATTATCTCCTTCAGGTTCATTATGGCCCGTACGGCTCCCCTCAATCCACCACCGCTCTTTTCTACCGTCTCAAGCTCCGTTTTTTTCTCTGCAAATTCCACCCTGAGACCCTCCAATAGCTTCTGAATCTTTATCTGTCTTTCATTTATCTCTGGGATTTTACTCTTTAGTCTCTCAAATTCCTCAAGCTCGGATCTATATTTTTTGTTCATCTCAGTAATCCTCTTTCCCAGCCCTCTCTCCCTCTCCGCCAGTTCATGGATTCTATCCTCTATCTGCGTCTTTTCCCCCATCAGCTCCTCGATCCTCTTCTCGTTTGCCCTGTTTGAATCAATTAACGCATTAATCTTTGACCTCAGATCAAATATCTCCGCCTTTGATTCATCAATTTTTTCCTCAACCTCCATACCCTTAAACCTCCCGAACCCTTCTTGAATCCTTGAATTCAGAAATTCCAGTTTCTCATTAACTGCTTTAAGCCTCGATTCCAGGCTATTTATCTCTGAAATGAGTCCGTTCCTCTTCTCCCTTCTCTCATGAATCCTCCTCTTGATATCCTCAAGATTCTTATTTAAACTTTCTATCCTATCCTGGATCCTTACTAATTCTCCTTTTATCTCGGGTATCCTTGCAAGACCCTTTTCCTTCTCTAATTTGAGGATCTTAGAGTTAATCTCCTTCAATTCCTCGTTTTTCTCCGAGATATCCCTCTTTGCGTTCTCAATATATTCTGTAAGACCCCTTTTTTCCCTCTCTAGTTCCTCAAGCCTTAGATTTATGTTCTTTAGCCTCTTCTCATGACTCACGATATTTTTATGAAGAATGGTCGCATTGCATCTCTTCAATTCATCCTGCAATTTTTGATATCTAACTGCGTCATCCCTCTCTTTTCTGAGCTGTTCTAAGTACCCCTTTTTCTCACCCAGGATGATGTGAGTTTCAGAAATTCTGTTCTCCACCCTCTCTAACTCCTTTATTGCCTTGGCCTTCTTTTTGTCATATTCTCTAATTCCACACAGATCGTCGATTATCTGTCTCCTTTCCCTGGGTTGCATCTCAATTACCCTTGTTACGTCATCCTGTAGAATTATGTTGTATTCATTATCTCCAATCAGATCTATGATCTCCTGTCTAGAGGCTCTTTTATTGTCGATTTTATAGATGCTGTGTCCCTCTCTGTCGATCTCTCTGCTTACCTTTATCCTCTTCTTATCTCCCTCTCTCAGGTATATGGAAACCCTTGCATACTCCGATTCCTTACCCCCAACCCCGCCGTTACAGATCAATTCCCTCAGATTATTAACCCTCAACCCCCTGGATCTACCCAGAACGAAGCAGATGGAATCAACGATATTACTCTTCCCGGAGCCATTCGGTCCAACTATGGCGGTGAAGTGATCCGGAAATTCAAGCACCGTCTTGTCCCTGAAGGACTTGAAACCCTGAATCTCTAATTTTTCCAGACGCATTTTCGAGTGTGTTAAATTTTATGCCAGTTCATCTTTATAATAATATCTAAATGATCTCAATAGTGTATAACATAAAAAGATACAGAGAATTGTTGAGCAGGGAGATAAAAAAGGGCGACATAGTGATAGAACTGGGTCCGCATATCGGGAGAAGTACCCTCCCCTACATAGAGAGGACCAGATTAACCGTTACGGTTGACAAGAGCTCTCAATCCGAAAATGTGTTTGAGGAAATCAAGGAAAGTTACCCAAATCTGAGATTCGTTAAGGGGGATGTCCGAAGCTTTGAGACAATTGAAAGGGTTCTAAAGCTAACGAGAAGGTGTGATTTAATGGCAATAGACATTGGGGGTGGGAGATTTCCCGACACGGTTTTCAAGGTATGGGCAACGTGGTCTGGGATATTTAAGCCCAGGAATTCAATTATCAGAAACAGGGGGATAGCAGAATTTATACAGAGGGCAGAGGTTATGGATGATTCAATAAAGAGAGGCTTTGAGGATGACGGCTGGTTGTCTGAGTGGGGAAGGGCAATGCCCCATAAACTGAAGAAGCAGCTGGATGAATTCGGATTCTGGGTCGATCTCGGGGGGGATTAGTTATCCCTCCTTATAGAAGTGCAAGCTCTTTAATCCGGATTCGGGAATGCTGTGCTCGAACTTTACGACCTCGTGCACGGGATAGGCATTTATCGGAAAGCTATCCAATTTTGTTAAAAATTCCTCAAATCCGTGGTGCCCCCTTGGAACGACAACCTTTGCTATTATCTTTCCGTCAAATGTTCTAAAGACCTTTCTGACCTCATCGAAGCTGGATAATTTAGCTGCAATTTCTTTTGACTGAGATGGTGGAGCATCCACGAAGATAAAGCCGATCTGAAGACCCAGATCATGGGGATGTAAGATAGCTGAGAAATTCTTTATTACCCCCCTGTCCAGTAACCTCTCCGCCCTTGTGAAAACGGTAGTATGAGGGACCCCAAGCTTTCTGCCGAGCTTCCTGAAGCTCAACCGCGCGTCCTGTTGCAGGTGTTTGATTATCTCCAGATCCAGGTTGTCAATTTTCATTCTCATACAGTTAATAATATTGTTATATATTGATATAAATATCTAACATATTAAAGTTTGTATAATTCCCATCCAGAATTTTGAGCGGGTAGGATATTGATAGTTCCAGTAATCGACATAAAGGACGGAAAGGCCGTAATGCCGATAGCCGGAAGGAGAGACGAGTATGAGGAATTGAAGAGTGTTATTTGCAGGTCCTCCGATCCGCTTGATGTCGCAGTTACCTATGAAAGACTCGGCTTCAGGGAGATCTATCTCGCGGATCTCGATGGGATTCTATACTCCAATCCAGATCTGGATCTGATAAATGAGATAGCCAGATCTACCGGGCTGTCTATAATGGCGGATATCGGTCTCTGGTCTCCGGAAACGCTCTTGCTGTCGAGGAATATCAGGCCCATAATCGCCACGGAGACCTTCTCTTCCCTGAACCTTTTAGAATTTCCAAAAGAGGTTATTCTGGGTATTGACACGAGAGGGGACAGGCTTCTCTCTGAAACCTCTCTCGATTTATTTGATTTCATTGAGATTATTAAAGACAGCAGGAAGATCACAGAGATTATTCTCCAGGATTTAGACAGGGTTGGGATCCTAAAGGGACCCAATCTGGACCTCTGTAAACAGGTCATTGATAGATTACCGGATAAGAAGATAATCTATGGAGGGGGAATAAGAGATTTAAGAGATATAGATTCCATGCAAAGAATAGGTGTCTACAAGGTCCTGGTTGGATCTGCATTACACACGGGGAGGATCTTCAAGGATGTACAAGAGGGAGATTATAGATAAATTAAGGCGGATGAGGAGCGAGGATCAATCATATACGGACGGCAGGATTCTATCATCAGTATCAACCAAACCCCTAAATGTAGCAATTAAGGCCTATGAGATATTCTCGGATACAAATGCTCTGGATGCCCACGTGTTCAGAAGTGTTGAAAGATTGGAGAGAGATATCATCGAATGGTTCGGTAAACTCTTAAAGAATAGAAAAACTGCGGGATACATAACAACCGGGGGAACCGAAGCCAATATAGTTGCGTTATTTGTTGCAAAGAAGACATATCCCAAAAAAAGGGAGATCCTGGTGCCAGAGTCAGCGCACTATTCGATCCAGAGGGCCGCGGATCTACTGGGTCTGAGAATTAAATATGTCCCATTAGACAGAGACTTTAGGGTAGATGTCTCCGAGATCGAGAATAGAATCAATAAAGATACATTGGCCATAGTTGCAACCGCCGGGACCTCTGCATTGGGTGTCGTGGATCCAATAGAAGAGATTAATGAGCTCTGCGGGAACATATTCTTTCACGTGGATGCGGCATTTGGCGGCTTTGTGATCCCATTCTTAGATAGTAAACTCAGGATCGACTTTAGCATCGAGAACATGGATTCGATAACTATAGACCCGCATAAAATGGGTCTTGCGCCGATACCCTCCGGCGCGATCTTATTTAGAGATAAATCCTATCTCGATAAACTTAGGACCTCGCCGACGTATCTTCCATCCCAGCCCTTCACCCTTTCTGGGAGCAGATCTGGTGGTGCAATAGCCGCAACGTGGGCCACGATAAATTACCTCGGGATGGATGGTTATAGAAGAATAGTAAAAAGGTGCATGAAAAATACCAGATTTCTCTGCAGGGAGTTAAGGAAGATGGGTGTGAACATCCTCGTAGAACCAGAGCTGAATGTCGTGGGTATAAGGCCCAAGAATCTGGAAAGGGTGTGGACCCTCCTGAGGGGGAGGGGATGGAACATCCTAATGGATACCCACAGTAAAAGTCTAAGGGTCGTTGTAATGCCCCATGTCACGGAGAAGGTTATCGGGGAGTTTGTTCGGGACCTGAGGCAGATCATTCAGCTGTGCCTTTAAATGTATAATTTTTCTCTTAAATTATAATATGTTCAACCTGCCTTATATACCCACCTCAACGGAGTTGGTAGATAGGGCCCTTAGGGAGGGCTCGAGGGAGGCAAGAGCGAAGAGGGCTACAAAAGGGCCAAGAGAGATACGCATCAGAAAATCCGAGGAAGCAAGGGTAAAGGTTATCGGTAGAATAATTAAGGCAGAGCTAAAAGCCATAATAAGGAATTTCCCGAGCTACGAGCAGTTGCCCGAATTTTATCAGAGACTCCTCGACATAAGAATAGAGAAGGACAGATACAAGAAATCATTAGGTGCTATACAGTGGTGCATCAATGGAATAGAGAGGATCGAGGGAGAGGCCCTGAGGAAGATCCGAACGAGCGGGGATGCCAAATTTTCGAGGGAGTTCATGGGAAGGTCCTCATCCATGCTAAGGCAGATCTCGGATGAGCTAAATGAACTCATAGAGATAAAGGAAACCCTGCGAGAATTTCCGGAGATAGAAGAGATGCCAACCTTAGTTATTGCTGGCTATCCGAATGTGGGAAAATCGACATTCATGTATAACCTGACCGGATCGAGGGTCAAGATAGCTAGTTACCCTTTTACAACCCAGAGGATCCTGATCGGACACAGAGAGATAAAACACCAGAGATACCAGATCATAGATTCCCCGGGGCTTTTAGACAGGTCGATGGGGGAGAGGAACAGGATAGAATTGCAGGCAATTTTGGCTATCAGTGAGCTTGCGGATGCAATTCTCTTTCTCATTGATCCGACACAGGAGATCGAACCCCAGATACATCTACTTAAAGAGATAAAAAAGAGCTTCAAGATTCCAGTAACCGTTGCCATAAACAAGAAAGACATAGCCGATGCAGAGACCCTGGAAGAATTGAGAAGGAGATTAAATCTTCCTTCCAACGGGGTTATCTCCGCCAGGAACAGGGGGGAGTGCGAGGCAGTTTTTGAGGGGATTATGGGATGAAGATCCAGATAGAAACATACGGGTGTACTATGAACAGAGCTGACTCGGAGGCGATGGCCGGACTCCTGGCTGAGAGTGGTTTCGAATTTGGCGATAATGGAATTCTTATTGTTAATACGTGTACTGTAAAAACACCGACCGAGAGAAAGATTCTGAAGAGATTAGAGAGGCTGAGAGGCAGAAAGGTTATTGTCTCAGGTTGTCTACCCTCTGCGGAGCCAAGTATAACTGAAAAATTCCCCGAGTTTTCATTCCTGGGGATGAATGTTGAAGACATAGTAAATGCCGTAAGAGCGGTTGAAAATGGAGACAGATTCGTTAGAATAAAGGAGGGGAGATGCAGATTGGAGTTGCCAAGAAGGAGGGAAAACCCACTGGTGGGGATAATTCCAATTGCGCAGGGCTGTGCTGGTGATTGTAGCTTCTGCATTACTCGACTGGCAAGGGGGCGTCTCGTTTCCTATCCAAGGGAGCTGATCCTGGAAAATATCGAAAGGGTCATCTCAGAAGGCGTCAGAGAGATATGGCTGACTGCCCAGGATGTAGGAGCCTATGGTATTGATATCGGTGAAAATCTGCCCGATCTACTGAGAGACATCTGCAAGATAAGGGGGAGATTCAAGGTCAGGGTGGGGATGATGAATCCATCTCATGTCTTGAAAATCTTGGATGAATTGATACTGGCTTATAAAGATGAGAAGATCTATAAGTTTCTCCATATCCCGGTTCAGTCCGGGGACGATAAAGTACTGAGAGATATGAACAGAAGATACACAGTGAATGATTTCAGGAGAATTGTTTTCGAATTCAGGAAGAATTTTCCGGAGATGACCATCTCTACAGACGTTATAGTCGGGTTCCCAACCGAGGATGACAGGGCATTTGAAAGAACGGTGAATCTGATAGAGGATGTAAGGCCCGAGGTGCTTAATGTCTCCAGATTCTGGACCCGCCCGGGTACGAGGGCAGAGAAACTAAGGGCGTTGCACGGAAGAATTACAAAATATAGGTCGAGGATAATGAATGGGGTATTTAGGAAAATTGGATTGCAGATAAATAGAAAATGGATCGGGTGGGAGGGCAGAGCACTAGTTTCTGAAAGGGGAAAGAGGGGTGGATTTTGCGCAAGAAACCTCGCCTATAAGCCGATAATCTTGCACTCCGACGAGGATCTACTGGGCAGATCTGTCAATGTAAGGGTTACGGATGCCACTTACTATGACCTGAGGGGTGAGACAATCTAACCCTTTCCGTGAATCTTCATATCGATAATTCCAAAGAGATCGATGAAGATCGAGTTTATCCTCACCAGTAGCATAAAGGCCACGCCGTTTGCAGGTGTAAGCCCCACCACCCTAAAAAGCAGAGCACTCCCACCCTCTGCGAGCCCCAGGCCGGAAGGGGAGATGGGAACGAACATTATCGTCGTCAGTAAGGGCTGAATCATTAATGCGGTAAGATAGGTGAAGTTTTTTATGCCCATCGAGATTGCCAGAAGGAACCACTGGACACTCATAAATATCCACCCAAATAGAGAAAGAATGATCAGCTTCAGTATCTTTTCTCTATCCACCCCCCTGACTGCATCCTGCATGGGGGTAATGTATTCTATGAAATTCCTCAGGATGGGAATCTTAATCAAGATTTTATTGAGGAAATTGGTGTAGAGGGCGAGGATGATAGGGAATACCCCCAGAATCGGAAACAGGGAAACCAGGAGAAGATAGACCCGAGATTCCGTATCCACGATGAATGATGAGAAATAGATCAGTGCCATGATACATAGAAATACCTTTATCAGGAAGTTTATTCCCTGGAACAGGGTGAGAATTCCTATATTTCCAGATCTTGATGTCTCTGTTTTCTTTGAAATCGAAAATGCGGTATAATAGTAACCAATCCTTCCGGGGGTTGCATTACTGTAGAACATGCCACACATGTGGGAGATAATCAATTCAGGAAGGCCTATCCTGGATGAGGTAATTACTTTCAACGACAGGGCAGCCACGACCTCATTCAGGAGATAAAATAACCCCGCGAGAAGGAAGTATTCTGGCCTTGCACTTAGTATGGCACTAAGTACCCTCTGGGGCCCTAAGGTGTATAGAATATAAACTAAAATCAGAATTCCAGTTCCAAAGGTGATCAGGTTCTTTTTTTTCATGCCTATAACTATGAAGGAACCATAAAAAATTATCTACCTTAGAGCCTCCTTGACGACCACCTGCGCTATCTATCTTCTTGGGCAAGAACGAGCTTAGGTCAACAAATTCTGTTCCGATTTCTCACATCCCCTGAATCTTCTCTGATTAAGGTTCCCAGACCCTTCTCCCCAAGAAGAGCCCTCTTCAGTATATCTGGCTTAACACCCGAGACTATCTCCGAATGTATTCCCTGGGCTGCGAGGCAAAGGAGCTCATTGAGCTTTCTTTCCATACCACCTGTAACGTCTGTTCTCCTGGATGTCCCGACTTCAAGGATTGAATTAACATTCTCTGATGTTATTTCCTTTATAAGTTCTGCATTCTCATGTTTCTTGGGGTCCAGATTAAAGACCCCATCAACGTCTGTCGCTATCACAACCCTGTCTGCCTTTAATCTTCTCGCAAGATACGGCACTAGGTGATCGCCAGATAAGATGTTAATTCCAGTTTTTTCATCGACCAGGACATCACCGTAGGCAACGGGAATCATATCCATTTCTAACAATCTTTCCAAAACCCTGGTTGGAAAATAAACTAACTCTTTATCCCTTAAGATTCCCAATGTAGATGGCTGATATGCGATCGCATTTATTCCCTCTTCTCTCAGAGAACAAACGACCGAGAAATTCAGTTTCTCCATCGACTGATGCGTTACAGAGAAGCCCTCTAATTGTCTATCATCCCTTAAACCCTTATCCAAACCGTATTTTCTGGCCGGGACATGACCGAATGGGCCGGCACCGTGAACTACCATTAGCCTGAAGTTACCGTCTCTTTTGGCCTCCGCTATCTCCCTGGCCAATCTCCTCAGGTTTTCTTCATCTACCTCTGCTTTCTCTTCACCCCTCGTGATTACAGATCCGCCAAGCTTTAGGATTATCAGTTCCCGCATTTTTTATTTATCCGGTGTTCATATCCCAAATCCCTGTACTCATTAATTTTAACCTTATTTCCCTCTATCTCTATTCTATCCCCCGTTTTTATCTTTGATATGTCGACCTTATCAACACACGGGATATCGGAGATTATTGCTCCAACCGCAACGATGGGTTCACACTCTTGATTTATAATCCCCTTTGGTGCTACACCCGTCTTTTTCATTCTATAAAGAGCATAAGAACCGACCGTAGATCCTTTTCCATGGGGAAAAACCAGGATCTTATCCTTTATACTTTTACCTTCGAGTTCATGTCCTTTTTCTTTGACGATTCCCGTATCTGGATCTATGCAGCCAAAGAATGATAGGGGTGATTTTGAAACCAATGCAGTACCCTCTACCCTGCCCTTTTTGATCGCTCTTCCACATAGTTTCACCATTCCCACCTCCCAGTTATCGCCGCTTCGATACATCTCTCCAAGGAGCCAAATCTCACATTTAAACCACAGTGAGATGGTGCATAAAATGCCGCCTTCCCGGCGTTTGTTGCCACATTCCTAAAACCCAGATCCCTTATCGGGGCCACAATCATGCAGGTATCGGCAACGATATCTGCACCACTTCTCTCGATCTCTTCGAGAAGGCCTTTTCTCTTTGCCATCTCCTTTACCTCAGAAGAGGTTGTGATCCATAATCTCGTCTTGATCTCTCTTCCTTTCAATAAATCAACAACCCTTTCGATTTCGGCGAGGGAGGCGTGTGGGCAGCCAATGGCAACGAGATCAATCTCTCTCGTCTTTGAATTCAACTCCCAGTAGGCCTCCTCCAGGCTATCGATAACTATCGTTTCCGCACCCTCTGATACCATATTATGCGATCTTGCCTCGGGGGTGATCCCCTCTACGTGGAAGAGCGCCACTGCCCCCGAGGCAGCCAGTGCCGCCCCCAATGCCTTTAATTGATCCATGTCTGCCCTTCGAATTCCCTCAAAATACGGAACAGAATGCCCGATTTTTTTGCCGACTAAATAGCCCAAGGCGCCAAAGTCCGAAATTTTGTCGAGTTTACATTTTACTTCAATAATAAATTCCCCCATTCTATTTTCTTCCAGATGATATCCATGTAGTGGTGTTCTACCGGTTATTGCGGCGGCAAGAGCCGAGGGTCCACCCTCCCTGTTTGTCCTTGCCCCTATAACCGAATTTGCATAGCAAACCGCAGAGGACTCGCTCCATGCTATGTGATCACCAAACACGGGAAGATTACCCACAAGATAGGGTGTACAGGTACAGGTTGGCTTTATTCCCATTCTCTCATAGGCTTTTACAACCATCAACTGTTTTTCTGCAAACTCCTCAGAAATTCCCAATTTCTTCCAATCCCTTAGATCCATTCCGGCGGGATTTAGTGTCGTTGGAACTCTCACCACAGCTCTCTTTTTTGCCCATTCCTCCAGGAACTCCAGGCCCGCATCGCCGAGATTTTTATAACTGACGCCGGCTACCTGAGCGCTCTTTATCTCAATCATTTCCCCGGCATTATAGATCTCACCCAGAGCCACGAGGATCTCCATAGCCTTCTGGACCCCTTCCCCTTGTTCGCCATTGAGCATCTGTCGTTCCTCTCTGGTTAGATTCATTCCTCATCCCCCAGTCTCACCCTCTCGAATTTTTCTCTCGGTTTATTAAGAGGAATCGTGGCATCCAGACCCATCTTGTAGGTAATTCTGTCCCTTCCGGCGGATGGGTCTAAGGAGCTTCCCCTCTCTCTTTTCATTATCATATCTTTTCCTGCCTGGAATCTCGTCGCTATTGCCCACTCCACATCCTCCGGGTCGTGTATGTCTATATCTTCATCAACTATAACAACGTGCTTCATGCTCGGATGAGCTTTCAGGGCAGCTTTAATTGCCTTTTTTCCGTCCCCTGGCGCTTTCTTCTCTATCTGTACAACCCCGTGAAGCCAGGAGCATCCACCATGGGTTAAGAGAACATCCCTGCACCTACAAACCTTATTTACCGAGTTATAGATTACCGACTCACGGGGCACACCCATAAGGAGCTCATGTTCTCTTGACCCCGGAAGGACTGCCTGATATATGGGGTTTCTTCTATGAGTGATACAGTTGATCTCGATAATAGGTTCATCTCTAACTATGTCGTATGTCCTCGTAACGTCGGGAAATGGCCCCTCCTCATGCCTTTCCTTGGTTATCTTACCCTCGAGCACTATCTCGGAGTTTGCTGGGACATAAAGATCCTTGGTTTTACATTTAATCAATTCCAACCCTTTGAGGGAGTTAGCAATAGTAAGCTCGTTTACCGATATGTCGACTGATATGGCAGCCGAGAGCAGTACTGAGGGATGCAATCCGATGCAGATCGCGACATCCAGCTCACCCCCGGACCTTTCGATGTATCTGTAAAGGTCCCTCTGGCAGATCCTCGCAACCAGCCTGTCCCTTGAGATTGGGGATGCCCTGTGAATGCTCGCATTTACCCCATACTCGGGATCTGAGGCTATGAAAACACCGGATGTGATATAAGGACCCATGTCCCTTCTTGTGTAGGTCGGTATTGGAAGCTTTGACAGATCTACCTTTTTTTCTGTAACCTCCTGGCATGCACCCTTTTTCACTATATCTGGCTCCTCTGGTTTTTTTATTGCATTACCGATCTTTTTTAAGAGACCCCCCTCTTCTACCCCCAGCGCCTCTGCGAGATTCTCGCGGGAGCTACACACCCCCCCGACCACCCTGAATTCAGAGCCCCCAACATCATCAAACATAACTGCTCTGCCATCATTTTCATTCAGAATTCTGGCAATCTCCAGATACGGATCTACTTTCTTCCGGATTCTTAAGACATTAATTTTATCTAAAAATTCCCTGAGGCCCGTTTCCATTTTTTGTATAAATTGTGCTCAAGACCAAGTGCATCCAAAACCTTCCCGACGAAGAAATTTGTTACATCGTCCAGTGTCCTTGGCCCGTAATAGTATGCCATGTTTGGTGGTAGTATTACCGCCCCAGACATCTTTGCTTTTCTCATGTTCTCAATTGATGCCAGGCTTAGAGGCGTGTCTCTGGGCACCAAAATCAATTTTTTACCCATCCTCAGTATATTCTCTGCGGCCCTGGTTATTAGGTTATTACAGAAACCATTGGCAATTGCCGACAGTGTCTTCATCGAACATGGAATCACCACCATGGCATCAATGGAATGAGACGAGCTCGCTATATCCGCATCGAGTTCATTCTCGCTATAGGAGTGCCCCGCGGATTTTTTTGCTCTATCCAGATCTACCCCCTCATATCTCGCTATCCTCTCCGCCATATCCGAGACAATAAGATATGTATCGTGGTCATTTAAACTGCTTAAGAGCCTTTCGGCGAGTATAACCCCGGATGTGCCGGTTATAGCAACAATAATTTTCATCCTCTATATTTTTAAGGAGAGCTAATCTAATATAATACATCTGATTTATATCAAAATGCTCGGAAAATACACGGTAAAGGTATTAAAATTCACCCCAGATGAGGAGAGGATGCTCTCCTCCCTCGAGAATAAATTTCTGATGAAGTATAGTGCCCGTCTCTCCAGACTTAAGAGAAGGGAGAGGGACAAAAGGGCAAAAGAACTCATCCAGGATGAAATGAGACGTATTGGAATAAAGCTGTCAGAGGAAGGTATGAAAAGGGCTATACTGTATGTCTCTGGCTATGGAATAATAGACCCCCTGATCCGTGACGATAATATCGAAGAGATACTGATTAATGGCGCCAACGTACCGGTAATGATCTATCACAGAACCTTAGGGAAGTGCAAAACGAATCTCGAATTTAAGAGTAAAGAGGAGCTTAATAAACTAATCGACAAGATATTGATCATCTGTGGATTGAGTAGTAAAAAACCGATTATCGACGCCGTATTGCCTGAGGGTCCTAGAATAAATTTCACTTTACCCCCGGTATCCTTTGATAGGTCCATTGTCACAATAAGAAAGTACCTGGAGAACCCGCCCACGATCATAGATATGATAAAGAGTGGAACGATGACACCGGATATGGCGGCCTTGATATGGGTCTGCGTTGATGGATTCGGACTGGCCCCGAGGAATATTCTAATAACCGGGGGAACGAGTAGTGGAAAAACAACACTCCTAAATGCTATACTTCCATTCTCGAGGGAGCACGAAAGGATCGTATCAATTGAAGACACCATAGAATTGGACCTCAGCTACTGTGATGACTGGGTCCGAACAACAACCAGTGAATATGCAGACATGGAAAGATTAATTGAGAATAGCCTAAGATTGAGACCGGATAGGGTCATTGTCGGCGAGGTCAGGGGCAGAGAGGCATTTAATCTTATAAATGCCATGAACCTTGGTCATACGGGGATGGGCACCATACATGCGGATAGCTCCAGAGATGCCATTCTCAAATTAACATCTCCTCCAATGAACGTGGATCCCAGAATGCTGGTCGTTTTGGATTTAATCATTGTAATGACAAGGTTTCATGAAGGAAAAACGAGCAGGAGGATGATAACGCACATTGATGAGGTTGGTGGCATGATGGAGGGCCAGATTCAGCTGGGTTCTGTCTATAAATATAACGCAAAATCAAAAAAGACAGAATTCTCAAGATTCCCGGCGGTAACGATAAACAAGATAGCAGAAATAGCTGGATTAACCCCCAAGGGTGTTATTGATGAGATAAAGAAGAGGGAGATGATTCTAAAGTATCTGGTTGCGAAAGACATCAGGAGGGAGGAGGATTTCATAAACTTTGTCAGATCCTTTTATGATAATCCAGAAAAGATTCTGAGTATGATCATGATGGAAAAACGGATGATGAAAAGAAGACATTGACTAAATGAATCTTATAAGAATAACCGAGGGTAAGACCAGCCTGCTAATCCCCGAGGTTGAGAGATTAACGAAGAGGAATATTGTTTTCTTTAATCCCCAGATGGAGCTAAGTAGGGATATCACCGTTGCAATTGCCAAGACTATAGAACCAAAAAATTTCTGCGACGCCCTCGCGGGCTCTGGAGCCAGGGGGATCAGGATCGCACACGAGGTCGGGTGTAAAACCACGGTAAATGACGTAAATCCGGTAGCCTTTAAACTCATTCAGAAGAACGAGAAGCTGAATAAAGTAAATATCAGAGCAACTAACCTGGATGCAAATCTCCTCCTGTCCAGGGAGAGGTTTGATTTTATTGATATAGACCCATTTGGGCCCCCCGTGCGTTTTATAGATTCTGCCCTGAGATCGATAGAGAATAAAGGTATCTTAGCTGTAACGGCAACGGACACCTCCGCGCTCTGTGGAACATATCCAGAGGCATGCAGAAGGAAATACGATTCAATTCCGTTAAGAACCGATTACTACAATGAATTGGGGCTGAGGATACTAATTGCTTATCTGGCGAGATCTGCACTGAAATATGATATAGCAATAACCCCTTTATTCTCCCACTGCACGAGACACTACCTCAGGACATATCTCCAGATCAAAAAATCGCGCAGGGATGCAAATAGAATCATGGACAATATAAATTACATCCAGCACTGCTTTACATGCCTCAGCAGGGAATTTTCTGGGCTGGAGGAGTTAAAGTCAACCTGTGAGTGTGGCGCAGATCTACGATCGGCTGGTCCATTATGGACCGCGGGTTTTGCAGACCCCGAATTTTGTGAGGGGCTAAGAAAACAGCTGATAGAGGAAAACTTCAGGACGATGCACGAGTCCATCAGGTTAGTAGAATTAATTAAGAAAGAACAGAAAGTAGAAATTCCATATTACAATATACATAAAATATTTAAGAAAATGAGTACCACAGCCATATCCATGACGGAAATAATGGAAAGACTAAGGAATGAGGGATTTATGGCGACAAGAACGCACTTCTCGGCTCTCGGGATCAGAACCGATGCCAGAGTCTCTGATATCTATGCGGTTCTCGGTGATTGATTTTATTTACTATTTTATATTATGTAAAATAATAAAAGTATATTTGATCTATTTTCCTATTTATTTTTATTATTGCATATTATATAAAATATGAAATCAAAAGTTGAGAGAATGGGTGTGGATATAAAAATCTCACGCGAACCCCCCAAGAACATGGATGAGCTCTTGACTCGGATATTCTGGAAAGACCCGAAACTGGCCCCTATAGCTAAGGAATTCCTGAACCATGTGAAGGGGTGGTGGAGGTCAGAATCCCCTTACAAGGTGGAGGAATGGGATAGCTATTGCATCAGAAAAGGATTGACGCAGAGCCGATATCATAACATGCTGAAAAGATTAAGGAGGGCAGGGATGATAGAGAAGGTCTATAACAAAAATCTGAGAAAACATGAGCTCCACCTCACGGATAGATTCTCAGAATCCCTGGCCAAGATGGCGAGGATCTGGGATGACTATTGTAGATCATAGACCCAGAAGGAAATTCAGAGCCAGTTTAAGCCAGCCAACATACGGAATCACTATCCATCCCCTTGCTGTTAACTGAGCGTCCGTTACCGGGAGGGCGAGATTAAGACACTGATCGCTCCCCGGATTGTTGTCGCCCTTCGTAATATAGAATCTAAAGCTCCCGGTCTCTGGAAAATCTGTATAGGGACATTTAGATCCATGAACGCAATTTTTTACGTACGGGATGTACCTGTCCTCAAAATCCCTCTCTGTTAGGCAATCCAGGGTTCCATCGATATCCTTGATCCTCCATTCCTCAACCCATACCACGCCAACAACCCTATGGATAATGGGTGGTGCGTTACCCCTGTGCAGTTTATCTCGCTTATATATTATGACGTCGCCTATCTTTGTATCGGGGAAGAAGGGATGAATCACCCCTTTGTTATTGGGGGTTATGGTTAGGATCATGTCCCCCCTCGCAAAGCCCCCCCTCATGGGGAAACCCTTTAGCTCCTCTTCCGAGATGTTGTGGGATATAAGCCAATTCTGCCACTCATTGCTCGTATGTAACATGCTCGACGATGTAACGGCAACCAGGGGAACGAGCATATGCGCACCCAGTAGCAATTTTGATACACCAATAATTACTGTTAGCGCTATTGCCACCTCGGCAAGATCTCGAAGCCACCCCCTGATCTCGAGTTTGAAATTCATTTAAATCGACCGAAATATATTAATTAGTAGATAGACTTATAAAATTTGCAAAATGAGATTCGCATCCAGGCTTAAAGAGGTGGGTGAATCGGCAACATTTAGATACTCGGCCCTTGCAAAGAAGAATAAGGTCATAAATCTGACGATAGGGAGGACAGACTTTGATACACCCTCTGTTATAAAGGAAAAGACAAAAAAAGCGATAGATGAAGGAAAGGTTCATTACACCCAAACAAAGGGGATCCCCGAGCTCAGGGAGTGCATAGCAAAAAAATTGGAGAGGGAGAACGGGATTCAGAATTTAGATTTGGAGAATATCCTGATAAGTACGGGGGCAAAGCAGATAATATTTGAGGCCGTAATGAGCATTATTCAGAAGAGAGATATTGTTGCGATACCGGATCCCTCATGGACCAGCTATGAGTCAATAGTAAGACTGGCGGAGGGAAGTATCAGGTGGATCCCGCTGAAGGCAGAGAATGGCTTCATTCCTGATGATGACTTCCTCTCCGTCCTGGAAAATTCGAACCCAAGGCTTATCTTCCTAAATTCTCCGAATAATCCGACCGGGGCGGTTTATCCCGAGAAGATAATAAGAAAGATCGTTGATATTGCCGAGAGGAGGAATGCATTCATACTCTCGGATGAGATATATGAGAAGATCATCTATGAAGGAAAACACTTCAGCCCGGGGAGTGTATATGAAAATACGATAACCGTGAATGGCTTCTCGAAGGAGTTCTCGATGACCGGCTGGAGACTGGGTTATGCTGCATCACAGAATAGAGAGATAATTGACAAGATGAACCTCATCCAATCACAAACGGTGTCGTGTGCCGTTTCATTTGTACAATACGGGGCAGTTGCTGCCTTTACGGCGGATGCCAGGAGAGATGTGGAGGAGATGGTCAAAGAACTAAAAGAGCGAAGGGATTATATAATGAAGATAATGAAAGACACTAACGCTATTCTCGTAAAGCCCTCCGGGGCATTTTATGTCTTTCCATTTTTCGGGGGGGATGATCTGAAGCTTGCAGATGGACTTATGGAGAACGGCGTTGGAGTAATCCCCGGGAGATCATTCGGCTCTTCTGGCAGTGGGTGTGTAAGGATAAGTTATGGCTCTGCAAGTGAAGAGGAATTAGAGAGGGCTATAAATATAATAAAAGAATTTATAGCTGAAATTCAATATGTATAGATATGGCATATAACTTCAATTTTGACCTTACAAGGGTATCTCAGTCATTATTCACGGAGATTGCAAAGTTCTCTGATAAAAGGAATGTTCATAGAAAGATTGGAAATGTGACAGAGAGACTGGTTAAAACATTTAAAATTCAGGAGTTAACTGGGCTTCCCGTTTCTGACGCATTGAGGATTATAGAGGATCTAATGGTGGTATATACAAAGAATTTAGCAGAGAGGGAGAGGTTTGAAAGAACCAATAATAGAGCCCTATTCCTTCCACACTGTTCAAGAAAATACATGGACAGCAGGTGTAAGGCAAGATTTATTCCAGAGTTCTCTTCTTATATCTGCCAGCACTGCTCTGATGACTGTCTTATAAATAAGGCAAGTAGAATCGGCGAGGAGAAGGGGTATGATGTATATGTACTCCCAGGAGGTTCCTGCATATCGAAGATTTTAGGGAAAAGGAATTATGATGGAATAGTTGGCGTTGCCTGTGCCGAGGAGATACAACTTGGTATAAAATTATTGAGTGGGTATGAAATTTCCTATCAGGCAGTTCCATTAATAAAGAATGGATGTTCAGGCACCAAGTTTAATCTACAAACCCTTGAGGAGATTCTATAGGGAGAGAGATGGAAGAACCATTGCTACATTTGATAGTAACCACACAAGCTAATGGTGGAGATCCCTTCATGAGCCCATCTGTCACCAGGTCAGAGACTGGAAATTTGCAAGAACAGGACAAATTTAAGATAAAATGGATCTTAATGAGATACAAAAACTTGAGTCAATGGTATATGCCAATACATTCAATAGGCTTCCGGTGGCGATAAAAAAGGGAAGAGGAATGTATCTCTATGATGTAAATGATAAAAGATACCTCGATATGTTTGCCGGGATCGCTGTAAATTCGTTGGGCCATTGTCATCCGGAGGTTGTTAAAACGATAAGGGAGCAATCTAAAATCTTGATACATACATCAAATTGGTTCTATACACTGCCCCAATTAGAATTGGCTCAGTTGCTGGTGAAGATTACGGGTTTAAAGAGGGCATTTATAACAAATGATGGTACAGAGGCGGTAGAAACTGCAATCAAACTGGCGAGAAAAACCACTGGAAAGGGGGAGATAATAGCAATGAAGAACGCATTTCACGGCAGAACCCTTGGGGCATTAAGTCTAACGTGGGGCGAGAGATACAGAAAGCCATTTCTACCCCTCGTGCCCGAAATGAGGTTCGTGGAATACAATGATGTAGATGCGTTGGAGAGATCGATTACGGATAAAACCGCTGCAGTTATCGTAGAGCCGATTCAGGGCGAGTCCGGTGTTATTATCCCGGATGATAATTACTTGAAAGAGGTTCGCGAACTGACAGAGGAGAGAGAAGTTCTATTAATCTTGGATGAGATTCAAACCGGTTTTGGAAGGACGGGAAAGATGTTTGCCTTTCAACACTCGGGAATCGAGCCAGATATCCTCTGTCTGGCCAAGGGCCTGGGTGGGGGTTTTCCGATAGGGGCGACTCTCTTTAGCTGTAATGATTTCGAGCCCGGTGAACACGGGGGAACCTTCATAGGCAACCCCCTGGCGTGTGCGGTCGCAAAGACCGTTGTTAGGGTGATAATGGAGAAAAAACTCGTGAAAAATTCCGAAAGACTCGGAAGCTACCTCCTAAGGGAATTGAGAGAGAGAAATTTAAGTGTTAGGGGGAAGGGCCTGATGATCGGAATTGATGTATCAGATGGGAAAAGATCCGTTCTGGATCTGATCGAGAAGGGTATCCTCACGATATATTCCGGGAACACGGTAAGGGTTCTACCCCCACTGATAATCGAAAAGAAGCATGCGGATCAATTTCTCAGCGCGGTAGAGGATATAGGGCTATAAAATGGCAGTTACCAACAGGAAAAAACCGGGAAATCCGGATCCAAAGCTCCCTCCAACGAGGGGGATACCGGCAGATGAAAGCATGTGGATCCCCAGGCATTATGGAAAGGAGATCCGGGAGAAGGGCGGTTTGGATAAGACAGTGATCTGGGGGGTGGAGGATGTGACTGACTTTATTTTCCCCAGAAGGTATCAGCCAACGTACTTTAAAGTTGCATCGGACTTCCTGAGGCTTGTGCTCGAGAAGGATGCCATAACAAAGAGGGAGATCTCTGAATTCCTAAGGGAGAAAAGGTACTCGAGGTCAACCCTCGAGAATAAAATAATCCCGAAACTTGTCCGATTTGGTCTTATCAAGCGGGAGAGAGAGCTTGAGGGAAGATTAAAGAGGGGTCGTTCACTTATCCTTTCCGAATCCCTGACGTTCACTAACTATCTTGAGAGGATCGCATTCGCCTGGAATTCCTTAGTCTCTACCGCGAGACAGAGAAAGAAAATATCTACCATCAACCGCGATCCCCTTGGAGGTTCATAGGGAATGCAGGCTCAGAGAATCGTCCAGTCTGGTACGAGGAATAAGATGGAAGAAATCCTCT